>PPYE01319601.1_pt1 | contig 292224 bp, 298 predicted proteins | sample 1559881 | NCBI WGS metagenome assembly PPYE01 (sample SAMN08240022, study PRJNA423297) | Human gut metagenome, whole genome shotgun sequencing project. | reverse complement strand
AAAATCGAAGATAAAAATACCGTACATCAGACTGAATTTTCGAATCGTTAGACAGTCTGACGTACGGTGGTGTGGGAGGTCGGTAGATAAGATAATTATCTACCTCCTACCCGATTGCAAAAAATTGGAGTCTGTGGCAATTATGATGTAGATGGTTATTATGAAGATAATAAATCGGATTATGATAATTACGATGATGCCTATGATGCTTTTGAAGATGACGAGGATTCGTGGGATGATTATTGATGCAAATGGAATAGAGAAGCTTACCAACATTAAAAGTACACCAGATCCGTGCCTTGACGGTTATATTCCCTTATGATATAATATTTCTCGCTGATTAATTGCACCTGTAGCTCAGTGGATAGAGCAACGGTTTCCGGAACCGTGTGCCGGGGGTTCGAGTCCCTCCAGGTGCGTTTTGATATTTGAGGAAGGATGTGGGTATATGCCGCTGCGATATAAAAAGTTTATTTTGATCTTTACGCTGGCAGTTATGTTTATTGGGTTGGGAACATTTTCTTTGATGGCTCCGGACCTTAATTTTTCGTTGTCAGCCACGAAGAGTGATGAACAGAATATAGCGGATGCGATAAAAGGCAAGTCGGATAAAGATATTAAAGAAGAGATCACCGATCTTGTGAAAGAATATTTTGATGCCAGACAGAAAGTAGATATGGATGCCTTGGCAGATTGTGTGACCGATGTGGACAACATTGACGAGCGCAAGTTGGTGGCGGCAGCGGAATATATTGAAAAATATGAGAATATTTCCTGCACGATCAAGGAAGGCTATGAAACAGGAAGTTATCGTGTTTACGCCTATCATGAAGATAAATTATATGATATTGATACGAAGATTCCATCGCTTACGGCATTATACATCAAGATGCAGCCGGATGGAAGATTTATGTTGCATTTTGGGACCTTGTCCGGCAAAGAGCAGAAGAAGATTGAAAAGCTGGATGCCAGCAAAGACGTCAAGGCGTTGCAGGATTCGGTTAATAAGAAATTAGAGGAGCTTCAAAGTACAAATCAAGAAGTTCGTGATTTCTGCAATATGTTGAATGAGTCTTCGGGCGATGGACCGGAAAGCACGGCTAATATTGATGGAGAAGCCGGAAGTGCGAATGGAGCAACCCCGGTGCCAACCGCACAGGGGGCACAGACACAAGCACCGGCGGCGACACAAGCACCGGCGGCGACACAGGCTCCGATGGCAACACAAGCACCGGCAGCGACGCAGGCACCAGCCGCTACACAGGCTGCACAGTAAATGAGGAAGTATAGGTAAGATAAGGTGATTCTTTTGAAGAGTCACCTTTTTCCATAAGGAAAGCAGGCAACACAGATGAGACTGCGTTTTGGGGTATACAGGCATGAAGCAGTAGGAAAGAAGTTCGCAGAGATACTTTGCGGATGGAGAAAGGAATGTAACAATAGTATGGCAGACAATACGGGAGTAAGGATTAATAAATTTTTAAGTGAAGCGGGGGTATGCTCGAGGCGCGAGGCTGATCGAATGGTGGAGCAGGGGCGCATCACGATTGATGATAAGCCGGTAACAGCCGGTACGAGAGTGCATGACGGAGCTGTTGTGCGGGTAGATGGACGCCAAGTGACCAAAGAAGAGGAAGAGATTTTTCTGGCGTTTTATAAGCCCAAGGGGATCGTTTGCACGACAGCGCAGGAGGAAAATGGAGAACAGATCAAGAATGTTGTAGATTATATTGATTATCCAAAGCGAGTTTATCCTGTCGGCAGATTGGATCAGGCTTCGGAAGGGCTATTGCTTTTGACCAATCAAGGCGATGTAATGGAAAAAATTCTGCGCAGCCGTTACGGGCATGAAAAAGAATATTTTGTCAAGGTAGATCGTCCGATCCGCGATGAAGATTTACGTAAACTTGCCGCCGGTGTTCCGATTTTGGACACTGTAACAAAACCGTGCAAAGTGTGGCGGGAAGATGCGGATAGTTTTCATATCATATTGACGCAGGGATTAAATCGTCAGATCCGACGAATGTGTGAATATTTGGATTATCGGGTAACGCATTTGCGGCGTGACCGCGTGATGAATATTACATTAAAAGGGTTGAAAAAAGGCCGTTATCGCAGCTTGACGCCAATGGAGATCCGCGTGCTTCGCAAAGAACTGGAGCGGTAACGTCAGCATTTTCAGAAAGAATGGGGAATGATATGGAAGAGAAGAGAGCTAGGATCTTAGAGTTAGTAGAGCAGTTAAATCACGCGGCGGCAGTGTATTATCAGGGCCGTGATGAGGTTATGAGTAACTACGAATACGACAAACAATACGATGAATTACAGGCATTAGAAAAGGAGACGGGGATTGTTTTGGCGGGCAGTCCGACGCAGCGTGTAGGCTATGAGGTGCTTAGTGAGCTGCCAAAAGAACAACATCCTTCACCGATGCTTTCTTTGGACAAGACAAAGGATACAGAACAATTAGCGGCTTGGCTTGGTGAGCATCCGGGTCTGCTTTCGTGGAAAATGGATGGGCTTACTATCGTACTTACGTATCAGGAGGGAACTCTGCAAAAGGCAGTTACCCGCGGTAATGGTCAGGTAGGAGAAGTCATTACCGGTAATGCTCGTATGTTTGATAATGTACCGTTGCAGATCCCGTTTCAGGGAGAATTGGTACTGCGCGGAGAAGCGGTGATTACGTATTCCAGATTTCGGGAGATCAATGAATCCCTTCCGGTGGAAGAGCAATACAAAAATCCGCGTAATTTGTGCAGCGGTTCTGTACGCCAGCTTGATAGCCGTGTTACGAAGAGCAGACATGTGAACTTTTTTGCTTTTTCGCTCGTGACGGCAGAAGGTGTTGATTTCGAAGATTCGCAGGAGAATAAATTCAAATTTATGCAGGAACAGGGATTTACGGTTGTCGAATATGTTCGTGTTACCGGGGAGACATTGCCTGCAGCAGTGGCAGAATTTGCAGAAAAAATCGTCACCAATGATTTTCCGTCGGATGGCCTTGTACTTCTTATGGATGAGATCGCATACGGAGAGAGTTTGGGAAGAACCGCTAAATTTCCGCGAAATGCGATGGCTTTTAAGTGGGCAGATGAAATAGCCGAAACGGTGTTAGAGGAAGTGGAGTGGAGTGCTTCGAGAACGGGGCTGATCAATCCGGTTGCAGTGTTTGAACCGGTGGAATTGGAAGGAACAACGGTAAGTCGTGCGAGTGTGCATAATGTCAGCATAGTTGAACAGCTTGCTTTGGGGGTTGGTGATCATATTCAGGTGTATAAAGCAAATATGATCATTCCACAGATTGCGGAAAATATGACACGAAGCGGGACGTTACCTATTCCGGAAGAATGTCCGGTGTGTCATAGTGCAACAGCCATTCATGAAGAAAATGGAGTGAAGGCTTTGTTTTGTGAAAATGCATCCTGTCCGGCTAAGAAGATCAAAAGTTTTTCACATTTTGTCAGCAGGGATGCGATGAACATTGACGGTATGTCAGAAGCAACGATCGAGAAATTGATGAATCAGGATATGATCCATGAACCTGCAGATCTGTTTCGATTAGATCGATATAAAGACCAGATCATTGCAATGGATGGGTTTGGCGAAAAATCTTACGAAAAAATGGTTCAGTCAGCGACAAAGGCGGCGCATACGACGATCATTCGTTTTTTGTATAGTTTAGGCATTCCGAATGTAGGATTATCCAATGCCGGCCTGATCTGTCGCTATTGCGCATATGATTTTGATCGTGTTTTGGCGGTTTCTGAAGAGGAGCTGACACAGATTGATGGCGTTGGTGCTGTGATCGCCAAAGCGGTAACAGATTATTTTGCGGTTGAGGCGAATCGACAAGTAGTGCAACATCTGTTACAATATATTTCGTTCGAGAAAATTGCGGATGATAATGTATCGAAAGATATGGAGGGAATCACGTTTGTAATTACCGGATCCGTTGAGCGGTTCAAAAACCGCAAAGAGCTGAAAGAGCTGATCGAATCGCATGGCGGAAAGGTGACAGGCAGTGTCACTTCTAAGACGAACTATTTGATCAACAACGATGCGATGAGCAACTCGACAAAAAATAAAAAAGCAAGAGAGCTTGGAATACCGATTTTGACGGAGCAAGCGTTTATAGAACAATATCACTTGTCCTAGCAGAAAAGTGCAGATATGCAGAAATGAGGTTTTATTATGCCAATTAAAGTACAAAATAATCTTCCGGCGAAAAAGATCATGGAGCAGGAAAATATATTTATGATGGACGAAACACGTGCAACGACGCAGAATATCCGTCCACTGTATATTGCTGTTCTCAATCTGATGCCACTAAAGGAAGATACGGAGGTTCAGCTGCTACGCAGTTTATCCAATACGCCATTGCAGATCGAGATTACATTTTTGACAACAGCATCGTATATTGGTAAAAATACGACGCTCAGTCATTTGAATGAGTTTTATAAGACCTACGATGATGTAAAAGAACGTAAATTTGACGGTTTGATCATTACGGGTGCTCCGGTGGAGCAGATGGAATATGAGGAAGTGCAGTATTGGGAAGAACTGAAGCAGATCATGGAATGGTCTAAGGCGAATGTGACGTCAACAATGCATATTTGTTGGGGGGCTCAGGCAGGACTGTATTATCATTATGGAATCAAGAAACATCTGCTTCCGAAGAAAATAGTTGGTGTGTATGAACATCGGGTACACCATCGAAAAGTACCGCTTCTTCGCGGATTTGACGATGTATTTTATGCACCACATTCCCGTTATACCGGAGTTGATCATGAGGCGATTGCAGCGTGTGATACGCTAACTGTACTTGCAGACTCCGACAAGGTGGGAGAACTGTTATTAGTATCTGATGATGGTAAGCAGATTTTTGTGATGGGACATTTGGAATATGATCGTCTGACGTTGGATTACGAATACAAACGTGACAGTAAAAAAGGCTTAAATCCGGATCTGCCGGAGAATTATTATCCGGATGACGATTCGTCACAAAGACCATTGCTTCGTTGGAGAGGTGCTTCCAATGCCTTGTTTTCTAACTGGGTCAATTACTACGTATACCAAAATACGCCTTATGAGTGGTCATAAATGCGAGTGCGTAGCCCAGTCATGGATTATTTGAAATTATGTGAGCAATTATTATGAAAAATGAAAACAAACTAAAATACGAAAAATATATTATGAATATATCCATGATCGGAAGCGTTCTATTTATGATCGCAGAAGGTGTCATGGCATTTTGGACGAGATCACATTCTATTTTGATGGACTGTATCTTTGATTTGACAGATCTGATCATGATCGGTCCGTTTTTATTACTGGTGCCGTTGCTGTATAAGCCGGTAACAGAGCGCAGGCCATACGGTTTTGCCCAGGTGGAGTCATTGTTTGTCGTTATTAAGTACAGTGTGCTATTGGCGATCACGGTCCGACTGGTTTGGGATAACTTTTATGCGATATTGCATGGTGGTCGTGAAGTGGACGGCGGTAAGATTGCAGTGTTTGAGCTGATTGTTTGTGCATGTTGTCTGATCGTTTATATATTACTGCATTATTTTAGCAGACGTTATGCATCTATGACGATACAGGCAGAGATTTACATATGGAAGCTGGATGTGATCTCCAGTTTGGGTGTTTCTCTTGCATTTTTTGTAGAACAGTTCTTGCAAAAGACAACATGGAATCATCTGGCAGCTTATATTGATCCGATCGTTGCCATTATCATGTCGTGTTTGCTTTTAGTAGAGCCGGTCAAAATGATCATACACAATGTAAAAAGTCTGATATTGTTTGCACCGGATCAGGAAATCATGGATTCTATCCGGCAGATTGCAGAACATCACATGGATAAGATTCATTATGACATTGAATTTTTGGATGTGATACAGACAGGACGTAAAACTTGGGTTGAGATCTATCTGACCAGTCATAATCGCATTATCAATACCAAGATATTATTGCAGTTACGTAATGATATTCGTGCGGAGCTGCAGCAAGTATTTGATCAGGTATACGTGGAATTGATCCCAAGTTTGCCAGACGAATAGACTTGCGCAGCGTCCCGTCCAAAAATGGATGATACCTTGCTAAACCGGGACATCTCAGACAATCCTTCGGGCATGTATTCATCAGAGACGTAACAAAATAAGAAATCACCTAAAAACTCTGCGTTCTGCGGCAAGTTTCAGTTACTAAATAATAAAAACGCCTGCGGACGAGTTCCTGGCAGGCGTTTTGTGTATTATGATAAAGCAAAGAGACTTACAGTGTGCGTTCACTGCCCCAGAAGAAGAGTGCTACTGTACCCGGACCGGTATGACTTCCTATGGTCGTGCCGATATTGTTGATCACTACTTTGCCGTTTAAGTTTGGGAAGCGTGCCTCTATCAGATCGGCAACTGCTTTGGCATCTTCATAGCAGGCAGATTGGGATATAAAACATTTCCCATTGTAGTCTAAGCCATTTTCGGCATCTTCTTCCATTTTAGCGACAATTTCACGGATCACCTTACGTTTTCCACGAATCTTAAAGCGCGGAATCAGCTTGCCCTCGCTGTTTACATCCAGCAATGGGCAGATGTTCAGCAAATTTCCGATGGTACCGGCGGATTTTGATACACGACCGCCTTTTATAAAGAAAGTCAGATCGGAAGAGAAGAACCAATGACGTAAATGAAGCTTATTGGCCTCTGCCCAGTCACGCAGTTCATCAATAGTCATTCCATCATCGCGCAGATCTGCCAGACGATCCATCAATAGTCCATATCCAGCGGAGGCAGCCAGTGAATCAACAATATAGATTTTGCGGTCTGGATATTTTTCGGCGAGAATATCTCTGGCAATACAGGCGGAATTCATGACGCCTGAAATGCCGGAAGAGAGGCAGACATGTAGAATATCTTTGCCTTCCTGCAGAAAAGGTTCAAAATACTGCTCAAATTCTTCTGCATTGATCTGAGATGTTTTAGTGTCTTCGCCTTGCTCCATACGTTTATAAAATTCATCAAAAGGAATTGATTTGCCGAGATCATCCATATAACTTTTGCCGCCTAATTCAAAATGAAAACAGATATAATGAATAGATCTGGCCTCAAACTGTTCGTCTGTTAAGTCTGCTGTAGAACAACAGCTTAATACATAATTTTCTGCCATTTTAATACCATACCTTTCTCAAAAAATGTTTTGCATGATCACAGGTGGTCATAATATTCCTGTATTATGCATGTCAAGGCTCATTGTACCATGGAATTCTGAGAATTTCAAATTACAACGGTAACGCCTCAAATTGTTCTTGAATCTGCAAAATATATTCAGTATAATATTTGTATATACGGCATAATGTGCCATACAAGGAGGACAAGATGAACTTTTTAGAAGAACGTATCCTAAGGGATGGTATAGTAAAAGAAGGTAACGTGTTGAAGGTGGATAGTTTTTTGAACCATCAGATGGATATTTCATTATTTGAGCAAATGGGAGAAGAGTTTAAAAAACGTTTTGCCGGTAAGGAGATTAATAAAATTGTTACGATAGAGGCTTCCGGTATAGGAATTGCATGTGTGGTAGCAAAGTATTTTAACGTTCCGGTTGTATTTGCTAAGAAATCTAAGAGTATCAATATTGAGGGAGATATGTATGTTGCTGAGGTGGAATCCTTTACACATAAGTGTAAAAATCAGGTCATAGTTTCCAAAAAGTTTTTATCTCCGGAGGACAAGGTGTTGATCATTGATGACTTTCTTGCCAATGGTTGTGCACTGCAGGGGTTGATTTCAATTATCACGGAGGCCGGAGCTTCTGTAGAGGGTATTGGAATTGCTATTGAAAAGGGTTTTCAAATGGGTGGCAAACTGATCCGCAATCTCGGTTATCAGTTAGAGTCTCTCGCAATTGTGGACAGCATGAATGCAGATACGAAAGAAATTGTATTTCGTGAGCAGTAAGCTGATCTGTTAGAGCTATAGATATAAGATCGGGTGGATTGCAAAGAAATGAAAAGGACGTTTTTCTATATGCAGAAAGACGAAATGAGAAACAGGAAGGATAAAGAACATGAAAACAAATGAAACATCTGTACAAAATATTTATACATTAGACGGAAAAGTACCACTTCTTAAGGCAATTCCGTTTGGGTTGCAGCATATATTAGCTATGTTCGTTGCTAATATTGCACCGATCATCATTGTTGCAGGAGCAAGTGGGTTGTCCTCGACTCAGACGGCAATGTTGATCCAAAGTGCAATGATCATTGCCGGTATTGGTACATTGATTCAGTTGTTCCCGGTATGGAAGATTGGTTCCGGATTACCAATTGTTATGGGTATCAGCTTTACGTTTGTGTCCATTGCATGTGTTATAGGAGCAAAATATGGTTATCCGGCGATTGTTGGTGCCGTGTTGATCGGCGGTATCGTAGAGGGCGTTTTGGGATTATTTGCCAAGTACTGGATCAAGATTGTTGCACCGATCGTAGCAGCAAGTGTTGTTACATCCATTGGTTTTTCATTGTTATCTGTCGGGGCTAATTCCTTTGGAGGTGGCAGTGGAAGTAAAAACTTTGGTGCTTGGGAGAACTGGGTGTTAGGCGGTGTTACGTTGCTTGCCTGCATTTTGTTTAATATTTTTGCCAAATCTTACTTCAAACAGCTTTCTGTTTTGTTCGGTTTAGTAGTTGGTTATATTTTGGCCATTGTAATGGGGATGGTGGATTTTTCCGGACTAAAGGGAAGTTCGATCATTGCATTGCCACATCTTATGCCATTTAAGCCGGAATTTCATGTTGGCGCCATTGTATCCATTGTATTGATCTTTTTGGTGTCGGCGACAGAGACGATCGGAGATACATCTGCGATGGCATCTTCCGGTTTAAATCGTGATGTCACACCGGAGGAAACTGCAGGGTCAATTGCCTGCGATGGTTTTATCAGTGCATTATCAGCAGTATTTGGCTGTATGCCAATTACTTCATTTAGCCAAAATGTGGGCTTGATCGCAATGACGAAAGTAGTGAATCGATTTGCAATTGCAACAGGTGCGGCTATCATGATCTTAGCGGGAATCTTCCCAATCTTTGGAGCATTATTGGCAACATTACCGGATGCGGTATTAGGTGGATGCACGATCATGATGTTTGGAACGATCGTTGTCAGTGGTCTGCAGATGATCGGAAAATGTGGCTATACGCAGAGAAATATTACGATCGCTGCATTATCACTCAGCGTTGGTATTGGTTTTACACAGGTTCCTGAACTGTTCGCAATCTTTCCTGAAATGGTACAAAATGTATTCGGGCAGAACTGCGTGGCAGTTGTATTTTTGGTTTCTATCATATTGAATTTGGTTTTACCACAGAATATGGAGGCAACGATACAAGAAAAAGCATAATCAAACATAGTGGGACAGTGTGCTTTTTGAAACTTTGGAAGCGTGCTGTCTGCTGTGTAGAAAGGGTGGGAGAATGAACAACAAAATAATGAAGAAAAGGCGCACCTTGGCAGCTGTGTTGGTAATCAGTCTGTTGTGTATGACCGGCTGTGGGGCAGCTAACGGCACACCGGACGATGTGGCGACAAATGACGGAGGCAGTCAGACTGAGAGCGAAACAGGAAGTGGTGGCATCAGCAAAGATAACATTAAAGTCGGCGTATTATATATATCGGATCCGTCAGAGGGAAGCGGTTATTCATATACGCATGATCTAGGTGTCAAGGGTATGCAGTCTAATCTCGGACTCAAGGAAGATCAGATAGAGCGTAAGATCGTGGATGATAGCGATGCTGTTGCAACGCAGGAAGCAATCGAAGCCTGTATTTCGGATGGCTGCAATATTATATTCACAACGAGTTGGGGCTACATGGATACCACAGAAAAGATGGCAGAAAAGTATCCTGAAGTTTATTTTTCTCATGGAACCGGTTATAAGAGTAATGGCAAGAATTTTACTAATTATTTTGGCAGAATCTATCAGGCACGGTATTTGAGCGGAATCGTGGCAGGGATGAACACAAAGTCCGGCAAGATTGGATATGTTGCAGCACAGGATTCTTCAAATTCAGAGGTAACGGGTGGTATTGATGCTTTTGCCATTGGAGTGGCATCGGTTAATAAATCGGCAAAGATTTATGTAAAAATAACCAATAGCTGGTATGATGCAGCGAAGGAAAAGGCGGCATCAGAAAAATTGTTGTCGATGGGCTGCGATGTTATGGCACAGCATTGTGATACGGCATATCCTCAGACATTAGCGCAGGAAAAGGGTGTGTATGGTATCGGTTATAACTCGGATATGAGTAAAGAAACTCCGGATTCCTGCCTGACAAGTGTGATCTGGAACTGGAGTGCTTATTATACGTCGGCAGTACAAAGTATTATGGATGGAACGTGGACCGGTGAAAATTATTATGGTGGCATGGCAGAGGGGCTGATTCAGATCACCGACCTGGCATCGTTTGCAAAGGAAGGAACGCAGGAAAAAGTTGATGAAGCGACCACAGCGATCCTTAGTGGTGAAAACAACGTATTCGATGGTGTATTAGAAACAAATACCGGGAAGAAGATTGGGGCAGCAAACAGTACATTAGACGATGCAACGATTACCGGAAACATTAACTGGTACTACAAAAATGTAGTGATCGTGAAATAGGAGGGTGGCTATGAATTTTACGATTCGTAAGAAAGTGTTGGTTTGCTCACTGCTCCCACTTGTTTTACTCGGGGCAATTGTTATTTTGGTGGCAGCAACGATCATGAAGGGTGCGATCATCCAACAGGTAGAAAATTCTCTGCGAGGAACAGCAACAGCGACACAGGCAGCATATGATCAAAATACCGGATCTTATCTGGAAACGAAGAATGGTGATGTATGGAAAGGCAGTTACAACATTTCCCAGTCCGACAATCTGGTAGATACGATCAAAGAAGAATCCGGCATGGAAGTTACCTTCTTTTATGGAAACAAGCGCATTATGACTTCTGCCAAGGACAAAGATGGCAATCGTATTTTACAGAGTGAGGCAGGAGAAAAGATCCAAAAAGAAGTTCTAGGTGCAGGGCACGAATATTTTAGTGAGAATGTTTCTATTGAAGGGACTATGTATTATGGATATTTTACTCCGGTATATCAGCCGGATGATAAAAGTACACCAATTGGAATGGTGTTCGCAGGAAGTCCCAAACAGGAGACATTTCGCAGTGTTATAAAGATTATTAGCACGATTATAGCGATTGTAGTGTTTGTTACGATCGTGTGCGTGATCGTTGTCAGTATTTGTGCAAGCTCGATCACAAAGGCACTTAAAGTAGGTATCGCATCAGTTCAGCAGGTATCTGCCGGAAATCTGCAATTGACGATATCAGATAAACTGGCTCGACGCAAAGATGAGATTGGAGATCTGTCGCGGGCAATCCGCAAGCTTCAGCAGGAATTGCTTGGCATTATAAGTGGCATTAAGGGAAGCACGGATTCTCTGCGTGATTCATCTGATTCATTAGAACAGACGGCACATCAGACTTTTCACAGCATTGAAAATGTCAAAGAGACAATGGATGGTATAACGGAGGGGGCAGATCGACAGGCAGAAGATATCAAAAAAGCGTCCTTCAACGTAAATAATATGGGAAATCTGCTGTTAGAGACCGGACAGGAGGCAGAAGATCTTGGAAATGGTGCAGACAGCATGAAAAAGGCAAGTGATCATGCAACGGAAATTGTACATCAGCTTCGTGTGATCAGCGATGAGGTGCATCAGGCTGTAGAGACGATCGCACAGCAGACAAAACAGACAAATGCATCCGCACAAAAAATTCGTGAGGCTTCTCGCTTTATTTCAGAAATTGCAGAAGAAACAAATCTGTTAGCTTTGAATGCAAGCATTGAAGCGGCAAGGGCAGGCGATGCCGGTAAAGGGTTTGCCGTTGTGGCGTCTGAGATTCAGAAGCTGGCAGAGCAGACGAATAGTGCCAGCGGCAATATTGAAGAGATAGTTGAGACTTTGTTAAACGATTCAGAACTTGTTGTTGAGACAATGACAAATGCGCAGGAAATTATTACCCAGCAAAACGATTTTATTGAAGGAACGGAAGGCAGTGTGGCGACCGTGATGAATGAAATCGAGCATTCGGTAAGCAGTATCCGCAGCATAGAGAGCCGTATGAAAGAATTAGAGTGTGCGAGAAAAGAGATCATGCAGGTATTTAAGGCAATGTCAGATATTGCCACTCATAATGTAAGCGACACCGAAAAGACCAATACAGCATTGGGTGCTATGACAGCAGACTTTAAGAATATCGAACAGTCGACGGAAAGTCTGCGAACAATGGCAGATGCGTTGGCAAACCATATTCAGAATTTTCAGGTGTAATTAGTTGCGTCAGTTTAGTGGAATATGCTATAATAGCAGTTACAAGAGATTAGGTAACTGCACAGCATGGAGGATTAATATGCAAAGAATAGCTTATTCCAAAAAGATCATATGCTATTTGTTCATATTATGCATCGCATTGACCAGCGCATTTTCTGCGTATGGTGAATGCGGTGTGTTTTCTATGCAGAGACAGCAGACATATTGCTCTAGACAGACTGTGCAGGTTGACTCTTTTCAGAATGCAAAAGCAGAGCATTATTTACATATGATACAAACTTCTTTTGCCAAGGAAGATTGTCGGATTGAGGATGGATCGGCAAATACGATGCAGAAACTGAATCTTATTCGGGAGCAGAAGACGGTTAGTTTATCAAAGTTTGAGCGTATTTGCTATTGTTTGACAGATTGTTATGCAAGATGCGTTAGCATTATGCATAATCAATATATTCTAAAGGCGACATTGATCCGGGATGTTCATCAACAGATTGTGTCTTTTATTCATCGGAAGGACGGGCAGAAAATCCCCGCAATATTCTTTTTTTGACATGCAGATCTTTACCTGCGTTCGTCATGTATTTCCAAATTATACAATATGTATGTGCATAAGATTGCACAGGTAAATGAGACCGCTCAGCCAAAGGGGGCACGGTTTTTTTATGGTAGAAAAAAAGAATAAATAGGAGGTTTTTGCATATGTTAGAGACAATAGGTATTGTTTTAGTCGTTGTGGCATTGATCGCGGTAGGCGTTTTTTCATGGAAGTGGGAGAATAGCGGATCTGATGACATTAAGAGAACGCAGACAAAGGACGAACATAAAGAAGCGTAATAGATTCAACAAAGGCACATAAAGAATGCAAGCATGGAGGTATACATGAAACAAATACTTGTCCGATACATCAACATCATATTAGGCGCAATAGTGGCAGCATTTGCTTTGGAAGAGTTTTTAGTTCCAGCGAACATTTTGGACGGCGGGATTGTGGGAACCAGTATTATCATTAGTTCGATAACTCCAATCTCGTTAAGTATATTGACGGTATGCTTAAATTTACCGTTTGTATTGGTGGGAGCGAAGCAGTTGGAAAAAAGCTTTCTTCCGAGGACCATTGTGGCAATGGGTGTATTCTCTCTCTTTTTAGAAATTTTTAACCGTTGGCACTATGATGCCACCTATGATGCATTATTGGCGACAGTGTTTGGAGGATTGATTCTTGGTGCCGGAGTTGGACTTATTATTCGAAACGGAGGATGTTTGGATGGCACAGAGACAGTAGCGATCATGGTCGCCAAAAAGACATCACTTTCCGTAGGTCAAATTGTTCTGGTCTGTAACATTATCATTTATTTGATCGCCGGTATATTGTTCGGATTGGATCGTGCGTTATACAGTCTTCTGACCTATTTTATTACATCTAGGATCGTGGATTATATTAATACAGGATTGGATCAGGGCAAAGCGGTAATGATCATTACGGATCAGGGACGCGTGATCGCAGAGGATATTTATAAGACGTTAGGCCGGACAGTTACTTTTTTGTCCGGTGAAGGGCTTTTATCCGGGGAGAAGACAGTCCTATATTGTGTCATTACCCGGATGGAGCTTCCGTTGATCCGTAAGATCATAGAAAAAGATGATTATTCGGCATTTATGACGATTTCAGATGTATCGGAGATCATCGGACATCATATTAAAAACTCAGAAAGCAAAATTTACACCAAATTATAACAAACCATGGAGCGGAGAAAGTTCTCCGCTCCGTTTTTGATAGGGTCATTTGCAGCTGGTAACAATAGTGATAGGGCTTGTATAATTTAGACGAATATTATATAATTTAAAATTGTGGATTAACATTAGAAACTGCTGTTCAAAGAAGGGTTGACTGGTATGGTTAATGAGAAAAAAGTGCGCTTAATGACGCAGCTTGCGTTAGACGAAAAGCGGTTTTATAAAGATGAACTGGACGAAAGTGGATATTTTCGTTCCGATTATATCCGTTCCAATACATTAAAGGTGCTGCTGGGCTATAGCATTTCCTATTTACTGATCATGGGACTGGTTGCCATGTATTATGTTGATTATCTGTTTACAAATGTAGTGCAGATGGATATGCAGAGCATGGTGTGGCTGGCCGGATGTATATATGTAGGATTATTATTGATCATTACGTTGTTTTGTGTGTTGTTTTATATGACCAAATATACAAACAATCGCAAGCGTTTGCGCAAATATATGATGGAAATAGATAAGCTGCAGAAGTTTTATCGGGACAGCAAAGATAATAAAGAGACCAAAGAAATTAAGGAGGGAGACGCTGTATGACTCAGTTATTGATATTGCGTGAACATATACAGAAAATGTATCAGCGTTATTCATCCTTTTTTCAGGTGGTCATGCGGTTTATGGTTGGATTTGGATTGTTTTTTGCGATCAACCGTGTGTTGGGATATCGTCCAATACTTTCACATGGTTATGTGAATGTGATCATGGGAGTGATCAGCGTGATCTTTCCATTAGAGGCAATGATCTTCTTGGTGGCATTGTTTATTGTATTACAGGTCATGTATGTGTCCAAAATGCTGGCATTTTGTATTGGTGTTATATTTTTGATATTGTATCTGTTATATATTCAGTTCATTCCAAAACATGGATATGTGCTGATCGCTGTGCCGTTAGCATATTCTGTAGGACTCTCTGCAGGAGCACCGGTGCTGTTGGGATTGCTTTTTGGTCCGGCCGGAGTGCTGCCAGGTGTGATCGGAGTGTTGCTTTACTATTTGTTTCGCAATTTGATTACGGTTGCATCTTCTGCAACGACAGATTCCTTCGATCTGTTTCAGGTGCTGATCGATCAGTTGGTGGAGGACGAAGAGTTGTTTGCCGCAATAGCAGTCTTCGTGGTGGTCATGTTGGTAGTGTATATGATTCGCAGCCTGCGCGTTGATTTCAGTTTTGAAGCGGCGATCATCATCGGGATTGTCAGTGATATCATTTTATGTTTGTTTGCTAACTATTTACAGCTCATGAAACTGCATATGATCCCATTTTTTGCAGGTGCGGTCATATCCCTCGGCTTAGTGTGGCTGATACAATTTTTCCGTTTGTCATTAAATTATGCCGGCGTTGAGAATTTACAGTTTGAAGATGAGGAATATTATTATTATGTCCGCGCAGTACCCAAGAACAGTATTGCAACAAAGAGTAAGCGTATAAAACGCTTTAATGCACATTTGTTTACTGACCGCAACGAGTTGTTAGCAGCAGAGATGGAAGATAACGAAGCAGTGCCGGATGGCGGTAACAGGGAGAATAAGGAGGATTCATGAATCAAATTATTGCGTCATTAAAAGGATATGTATATGGATTATCGCTCCCGAAGATTGGTGTTGTGGATATCCTGGAGATTATTATTATCGCTTTTGCGTTGTATCATGTGACATTTTGGGTAAAGCGTACAAGAGCATGGACACTGGTAAAGGGTGTTTTTGTGCTGTTTAGTGCTTATATTGTTGCCTATATTTTAGATATGAGTGTTATATTGTGGGTGTTTGATAAGACGATCGGTCTTGGTATTACAGCGTTGCTGATCGTTTTTCAGCCGGAACTGCGCAAGGCGCTGGAAGAGTTGGGACAAAAAAAGATTGTCAGTTCTATCTTGCCGTTTGATGAGAACAAAGATAGAAATATACGCTTTACAGATCGTACCGTGAACGAGATCGTGCGTGCAACTTCTGAGCTTGCCAAAGCAAAGACCGGTGCACTGATCATTATGGAAAAGGATATTATCTTATCTGAATATGAAAGAACCGGTATTATTATCGATTCTGCGATCAGCAGTCAGCTTTTGATCAATATTTTTGAGCATAATACGCCGCTGCATGATGGTGCTGTGATCGTAAGAGGAGATCGTATTGTTGCGGCAACCTGTTATCTGCCATTGTCAGACAATATGGGGTTATCTAAAGATCTTGGAACGAGGCATCGTGCTGCAGTTGGCATTAGCGAGGTGAGCGATAGTCTTACCGTGATTGTATCTGAAGAAACCGGTATGATTTCCGTAGCAGTTGGTGGTAAATTATTACGTAATATTGACGGGGATCTTTTACGACGTAAATTGAATGATTTTCAGGGGAAACCTTCTGAGGAGAAGCCAAAGAAATACTTTTGGCGTAGAAAAGGAGGGGATCGCACATGAAAGAATTAAAACAATTGATGAAAGATGTTGTGCTGCATAATATTGGGATCAAAGTGCTGTCATTGATCGGTGCTCTGTTTGTATGGCTGATCATTATCAATATTGATGATCCTTATAAGACGAAAGTGTTTCAAGTGCCGGTCGAGACGATCAATGAAAGTGCATTGCAGTCTGTTAATAAGGTGTTTGAAATTACATCCGGCAGTATTGCCAATGTCAAGGTCGGTGGCAAACGAAGCGTGATCGATCGTTTAGATTCTACAGATATTCGTGCAACAGCAGATCTTTCGAATCTGTCTTCGGTAAATGCGGTAAATATCGTGCCATCACTTCGTAAAAAAGTGTCATCGGACGTTACTTTGGAATGTACTCAGGTGTTGAAAGTTGCATTGGAGGATATGGCAACCAAGCAGGTTAAGGTAACGGTTGTCACCCAAGGAGAACCGTCAGAAGGTTACTCTATTGGAAAATGCACGGCAAAACCAAATATGATTCAAGTGACAGGAGGAAAATCTGTTGTGAAACGTATTTCCTCGATCAAGGTGTTTTTGAATGTGGAGGGAGTCAGTGAAGACTTTATGAGCCGATTGGAACCGGTTGCTTATGATTCCAACGATGAAGTAGTCAAGTCTAACACTCTGCATTTTAGTCAGAATAAGATCAAAGTGCGGGCAAAGGTTTTGGAAAACAAAACAATTCCGGTAAGAGTCAGTGTGACAGGAACGCCGGCAGCGGGATATGAGTATGTAGAAACAGAATGTCTGCCACAAGAGATCCAAATTGCCGGCAGTGAGAAGAAAATGGAGTCGCTTTCTGAGATTGTGATACCGATGGATATTAGCGGATTGAATGACCAGTCCGGTGGTTTGGAAAAGACGGTCAGTGTGCCGGCCTTATTGCCAGAGGGAGTTACTGTATCAGAAGAGTATGAGACGATCTCCGTGAAGGTGACGATAGAAAAATTAGTGGAACGAACTTTGCGTATTAAAGAGACAGATGTGGCATTTCGAAATTTGGCAAGCGGATATGTTGCGACAGCCGGAGCACCCGGAGACATTTTAAGCCTCACGATTTCGGGAAGAGCCTCCATTTTGAATGAGATTCCGGATACTGCCATCAATGCATATGTAGATTGTGGCGGTTTGAAAGCCGGAGAGCATCAGGTTCGCGTGCAGTTGGATCTGTCGGATACTTGTAAAATCACAAAATATGCAACGATAAAGATTCATATCACGAAGGAACGAGGAGGCAGTACGGCGAGCTCTTCCCCATCGCCAACAACAAAGCCGACCGAAAGGCCGCAAAATACGACGTCGGAAAAACCGAGCGAGGAGCCAATACCGACGGAGACACCTTCACAAGAAGAATGATCTGTCAGAAATTGTTATCATGATGATTTTTGATGTGTGAAATATAAAAACGCTTCGGTAAGCAATCTGCCTGCCGAAGCGTTTTTGCAATTATTCATATTTTGTCATAGCATAGATCTGCTACCTATGATCAACCGTTCGTGGCATTTTTCTTAGCACGGAAACGAAGAGTCGGATCGAGAATCTTTTTGCGGATACGTAAATTCTCCGGTGTAATCTCTAATAACTCATCGGTATCGATAAATTCCAGTGCCTCTTCCAAACTGAGTACCTTAGGCGGCGTAAGCTTTAAGGCATCGTCTGCGCTGGAAGAACGGGTATTTGTCAGATGTTTTGTTTTGCATACATTTAACTCAATATCCTCTGTTTTACCATTTTGCCCAATGACCATTCCGGCATATACTTTTTCACCCGGGCCAACGAACAGAGTACCACGATCCTGTGCGTTGAATAATCCATAAGCAACGGTTTCACCGGATTCAAAGGCGATGAGAGATCCTTGCTTGCGATAAGCGATATCACCTTTGTACGGACCGTAGTCTTCAAATACGGTGTTGAGAATACCGTTTCCTTTTGTATCGGTCATAAATTCACCACGATAACCGATCAGTCCACGAGATGGGATAACAAATTCAAGACGAGTGAATCCACCACCGATTGATCCCATACCCTGTAATTCACCTTTACGAGTGCTTAATTTTTCGATGACACTGCCGGCAAATTCCTCTGGGACATCAACGAAGGCACGCTCCATTGGTTCTAATTTTTTTCCGCGTTCATCGGTTTTATATAATACTTCTGCTTTGCTGACAGCAAATTCATATCCCTCACGACGCATATTTTCGATCAAAACGGACAAATGCAGTTCGCCACGTCCGGATACTTTGAAACTGTCCATATTGTCAGTTTCTTCTACACGAAGGCTGACATCAGAGTTCAACTCGCTGAAAAGACGATCGCGCAGATGACGAGATGTGACAAATTTTCCTTCCTGACCGGCCAAAGGACTGTCATTTACCATGAAATGCATAGCGATTGTAGGTTCCGAGATCTTCTGGAAAGGAATTGGTTCCGGATGCTCAGGAGAACAGATCGTATCGCCAATATGGATATCAGTTACGCCTGAGATCGCTACGATAGAACCGATCGTTGCTTCCGTAACTTCTACTTTCTTCAGCCCGTCAAATTCATAGAGTTTAGTAATACGCACTTTGTTCAATTTATCTTTGTCATGTGCATTAACGATCACAACATCTTGTCCGACTTTGACAGAACCGTTATCCACTTTACCGATACCGATACGACCGACATATTCGTTGTAGTCAATGGTGCTGATAAGTACCTGTGTACCTGCGTCAGGATCTCCTTCCGGTGCCGGAATGTAGTTTAAGATCGTTTCAAACAGTGGCTCCATGTCTTTGCCGGGTTCGTCGGATTTGTAAGATGCAATACCCTCACGAGCGGAAGCGAAGATGAATGGGCAATCTAATTGTTCTTCGTTAGCATCCAGATCAATAAACAGTTCTAATACTTCATCTACTACTTCATCCGGTCTTGCTTCCGGACGATCGATCTTGTTGATGCAGACAATAACCGGAAGTTCCAGCTCTAATGCTTTTTTGAGAACAAATTTTGTCTGTGGCATAGCACCTTCAAAGGCGTCTACGACAAGAACAACACCGTTTACCATTTTGAGGACACGTTCTACCTCGCCACCAAAGTCAGCATGGCCCGGTGTATCGATAATATTGATCTTTGTATCTTTGTAAGTGATTGCTGTATTCTTAGATAAAATAGTGATTCCGCGCTCACGCTCAATGTCGCCGGAATCCATGACGCGTTCTGCAACTGCCTGATTGTCGCGAAAAACACCGCTTTGTTTTAGCAATTCATCGACTAAGGTTGTTTTTCCATGATCGACATGGGCAATGATCGCAATGTTTCTAATATCTTCTCGTTTCATAGTATACATTTACCTCCATTTCGGAGCTGATTGATTGTTTTTGTTTGCTGCTCCGAAGCAAATTGTTTTTATGGGAAACTGCTTATAACGTGGTGACACGCCACCAAGAATTACTTTGGCAAATCTTGGCGATGTCACGCTGGCTTTGCTCTTTTTATTGGACAAACCCACAATTAACTAGTATACTATAAAAATAAGATTATACAATTGACAAATGTGCCAAAAATAATCAGAAATGTCGAATAATGTTTTACAAAAAGGTTTAACCTAAGAAAGAAGCAGTTATATAATAGCAAATATCAACGTATATATTTATGAAACTAAAAATACCAATGGGGCGGGAACCCCAAGCGGCGTCCTTTTCAATAGGGTGCAGGAAAAAGGAGGATATGAAATATGTTGGATAAAGTATTCACAAACAACCAGGTGACAATTGCAGGTGAAGTAGTCAGTGAGTTTACATTCAGTCATGAAGTCTATGGAGAACATTTCTACATCGTCAATATCGCAGTATGCAGACTTAGCAATTCGTATGATGTAATTCCGGTTATGGTGTCAGAAAGATTGATCGATGTTACGTCTGATTATCGTGGATGCGTTTTGCAGGTGTCCGGTCAATTCCGTTCTTACAACAGACATGAAGAAAATCGAAATCGTTTGGTGTTATCCGTATTTGCCAGGGAGGCAGTGCTTGCTTCGCAGGAAGATGAGGATGAGCAAAATCCGAATCATATTTTTTTGGACGGATATGTGTGCAAGCATCCGGTGTATCGTAAGACACCGTTGGGGCGTGAGATTGCCGATGTGTTGTTAGCGGTGAATCGTCCGTACGGCAAGTCGGATTATATTCCGTGTATCTGCTGGGGAAGAAATGCACGTTTTGCCGATAAATTTGAAGTAGGTTCTCATATACAGATATGGGGCAGGATCCAGAGCCGTGAATATCAGAAAAAGATTGCAGAAGACCAGTATGAGAAACGAGTGGCGTATGAAGTATCTGTAAGCAAGTTAGAGTATATCGCGGAGGAAAATTAGAAAAAGTAGATTTTTTATGTGAATTATGATAGAATGGCTAGAGTTGACAGGTAGATTATTTTGTTGCTCTAGCCATTTTTGCGGCCAATAGGGTATGGCAGCTGTTTGAGGGAGCAGATAGAAAGGATGGCGGGAAGCAGGAGGAGTCAGATGAGTCAAAGAATAGTACAGGTATATTATGGAAGCGGCAAGGGTAAGACCTCTGCAGCAGTGGGACAATGTATCCGTGCAGCGGGGCTTGGTCAATCTGTGATCATCATTCAATTTTTAAAGGGAAAAGATGCAGAAGAATTCAGCTTTTTGAACCGCCTGGAGCCGGATATTAAATTGTTTCGGTTTGAAAGAGAGAATGAATCTTATGATTGTTTGTTAGATTCTCAAAAGAAAGAAGAGAGACAAAACATTCTGAATGGATTTAATTTTGCAAAGAAGGTGATCGATACCGGAGAATGTGACGTATTAGTGCTAGATGAAGTGCTTGGTCTGGTGGACTTAGAGATTATTTCTATTGAGGATATTATCTCTTTAATTACTTTGCGCGATGATTATTGCAAGTTGGTAATGACAGGAAGATGTCTTCCGCCGGAGTTAGAGCCGTATGTTGATATTGTATCCAAGATAGATCTTGAAAAGGATCTGGAGATGTAAGGAAGCACATAATTTATATCGGTTCATATAATATACCAAGAAAATACAAAGAAATGGGGAGTCTATATGTCGATATTTACCGGTGCCGGAGTGGCACTTATTACGCCGATGAATCCGGATGGAAGTATTAATTATCCTGAGATGGAGCATATTATCAACGATCAGATCGCAGGCGGTACGGATGCGGTTATTGTGTGTGGAACAACTGGAGAAACGGCAACGATGACTTATGATGAGCATATAGAAACGATACGTGCCTGTGTGCAGATGACAGCGGGGCGTATTCCGGTTATTGCGGGTACGGGATCTAATTGTACAAAATCGGCGGTCAAATTATCCGTTGCGGCAGAACGTGCCGGTGCAGACGGTTTGCTGGTTGTATCACCATATTACAATAAGGCGACTCAAAACGGAATAAAGGCACATTATAAACAGATCGCTGCGGCGGTAGATCTACCGATACTTATGTATAATATTAAAGGTCGTACCGGTGTTAATATTGCTCCACAGACAATCGCTGATCTGGTGCAGGAGGTTTCTAATATTGTGGGTGTCAAAGAAGCATCCGGAGATCTGTCACAGATTGCCGACATTATGGCGCGTTGTGACGGAGAGATCGATCTGTATTCCGGAAATGATGATCAGATAGTTCCCATTGTTGCTTTAGGCGGCAAGGGGGTTATCTCTGTATTGTCTCATGTAGCTCCAAGAGATACACATGATATGGTGATCAAAATGTTAGAAGGGGATACGGATGGCGCCAGAAGACTTCAGTTAAAGTATATTCCTTTGATCCATGCACTGTTTTGTGAGGTAAACCCGATTCCTGTAAAGGCAGCGATGAATATGTTAGGGTATCAGGCGGGACCGCTTCGCATGCCGCTCACGGAAATGGAAGAGGAGCATCAAGAGACGTTACGTGAGGCAATGCGGAAGGCAGGGCTTGATGTAAAATAAAGTTTGCAGTTTGAGAAAGAAATGGAGGACTATTATGACAAAAATTATTATGTTAGGATGCAACGGAAGAATGGGACAGATGATCACAGATATGGTCAAACAGGATGATGAATGTACGATCGTTGCAGGAATTGATATTGTTGACAATAGAGACAATGGTTATCCTGTGTATACTAAATTGGCAGACTGTGATGTAGAAGCCGATGCGATCATTGACTTTACATCTGCTACTGATTTTGAGAGTCGTATGGATTATGCGGTGGACAAGCAGATCCCGATCATCGAATGTTCGACCGGATTATCTGAGGAGCAGATGGATTATTTGAAAAAAGCAAGTGAAAAGGTTGCAGTATTAAAATCTGCCAATATGTCTTTGGGCATCAATCTGTTAATGAAGTTATTAAAGGAAGCTGCCGTTAAGCTGGCGGGAGATGGATTTGATGTGGAGATCGTTGAGAAACACCATAATCAGAAGTTAGATGCACCGTCCGGAACGGCGTTGGCGTTAGCAGATTCTATTAATGAGGCGATGGACGATCGCTACGAGTATATATATGACCGTTCTCAGGTTCGCCAGAAGCGTGACAAGAAAGAGCTTGGAATCTCAGCTGTTCGTGGTGGAACGATCGTTGGAGAGCATGAGGTGATCTTTGCGGGGACAGATGAAGTGATCACATTTAAGCATACGGCATATTCACGTGCCGTATTTGCGAAAGGTTCCATTACGGCTGCAAAATATCTGAAAGGAAAAGCTGCAGGATTGTACGACATGTCAGATGTACTGTTATAATTATGTAGACAGGCAATGATAGGAGGAGTTCTATGTCGGAAAAAATATTGATATTACATAGTTTATTATCAGGGCTGGACATATTGACTGCCATCATTTTGCTCGTTGCAGTACTTAGCGGTTTAGCAACCGGGCTTGTTGTGAAACTGGGACAGATCGTGGCTGTGATCGGCTCCTACGTGATCGCTGCAGTGTTGGCATCCTATGTCGGATTAGGCAGAGAGATTGTTTTTGTAGTGGCATTTATTGTGTTGTCTATTATTTGTCGTTATTTGGTGCAGGTGCTTCGGCTTGTAGATAAACTTCCGGTTGTCGGAACCCTGGATAAATTTGGCGGAGCAGTGGTTGGATTTGTTGTAGCGTTCATTGTGCTATATTTTGTGATCAATCTCTTTTTTGATATCGTTCCGCAGAGTACATTGGATGGAATGGGTTGGACGAAAGAGGCAGTTCAAAAGACAATGTTCATTAAAGGCTTTTTGAAGAGATGACGGGAGCGGTAAAGTGTAATGAATAAAATAAATTATCAACGTGAATTGGATCAGATTTTAGCGGAGATTACGGCAAAAGGAGAGGTTCCGACACTGCTATTGCATAGTTGCTGCGCACCGTGCAGCAGCTACGTGCTGTCATATCTGGCATCTTATTTCCGCATTACGCTGTACTATTATAATCCGAACATTTCACCGAAAGAAGAATATCAAAAACGCGTGCAGGAGCAAATGCGTCTGATACGCGAGCTGCCGGTACGTTATCCGATCTGTTTTGAAGAGGGGGTATACGATCCGGAGCGTTTTTTTGAGATGGCGAAAGGGATGGAAGATATACCGGAGGGCGGAGAGCGCTGCTTTCGCTGTTATGAATTAAGACAGCGAGAGGCGGCAATTGCAGCCGCACAGGGAGGATATGATTATTTCACGACGACGTTATCGGTCAGTCCGCATAAGAATGCACAGAAGCTGAATGAGATCGGTCTGCGTCTGCAGGAGGAATATGGTGTCCGTTATCTGCTGTCTGATTTTAAGAAAAAGGGCGGTTATTTAGAGTCGATCCGTCTGAGTAAAGAATATGATCTGTATCGACAGAATTTTTGTGGCTGTGTATATAGCAGACAGAAGATGGAAGATAGAGAATCCTAGGTTGACAAGAATAGAAAGAACTACTATAATGAATTTGTTTTCGGGGCGGGGTGCAATTCCCTACCGGCGGTATTCTGTGACAGCAGTAAGCCCGCGAGCCTGCGCTAAGGCGCAAGCATGATTTGGTGAGAATCCAAAGCCGACAGTATAGTCTGGATGAGAGAAGACATGAGATATCATTGATGCGTTATAAAAGTCCTGGTAACATATACTGGGACTTTTTTATTATAGGATGAAAGGAAATGAGGGACGACTATGAGACAGGAATATATGCGTCGTGCGATCGAGTTAGCTAAACGTGGACTTGGGAGAGTGAATCCCAATCCGCTGGTGGGCGCTGTTATCGTGAAGGATGACCATATCATTGCGGAAGGGTATCATGCACGGTATGGCGATCTGCATGCGGAGCGAAGTGCTTTTTCTAAGCTTAAGGATCCTGCAGAAGCTATTGGTGCAGAAATGTATGTGACGTTGGAACCTTGCTGTCATCAGGGAAAGCAGCCGCCGTGTACACAGGCGATCATTGAACATGGTATCCGTAAGGTCTATGTCGGTTCAGATGATCCGAATGCATTAGTGGCAGGCAAGGGGATTCGGATACTCAGAGAAGCAGGTATAGAGGTAGAGACTCACGTGCTAAAAGAGGAATGTGATGCCTTAAACCCTGTATTTTTTCACTATATTACGAGTAAGACACCATATGTCGTCATGAAGTATGCCATGACAATGGATGGGAAAATCGCCTGTGATAGTGGAGAAAGTAAATGGGTTACCGGAGAAATGGCGAGGGCACATGTGGCAAAGGTTAGAAATGCTCTTTCCGGTATTATGGTTGGTGTACAGACTGTGCTGCAGGATGATCCCAAGCTTACCTGCCGTATGCCGGGTGGCAGGAATCCGGTACGCATCGTATGCGACAGCTATTTGAGAACACACCTTGATTGTAATCTTCTTCAGACGATCGATGAAGCACCGGTTTGGATCGCAACACTTTCTGAGTGTATGGAAAGCGAAAAGGCGACAAAACTTCGAGAGAAAGGGGCAGAATTGATCGTTGTGCCACAGGCTGATGGAGAGAACATGGAAGGAATAGATCTGAACGCATTATGCAAGGAGCTTGGTGAACGGGGAATAGACGGTCTGTTGATCGAGGGTGGAAGTACCTTACATGCCGGTGCTTTGCAGGCGGGCATTGTGGATCATGTACTTGTTTATATGGCGCCTAAAATCTTTGGGGGCAGTGGCAGATACACACCGGTACGCGGTGAAGGCGTGCAGTCCCCGGCACAGGCTTGGCAATTTAAGCGTAGTCATGTGACAGAACTTGGCGAAGATATCTTGATTGAATATGAGAAAGACAAGGGGGAACGGAAAATATGTTCACCGGAATAGTAGAAGAAATCGGTCAGATCGCAGCAATTCGTAAAGGAAGTGCATCTGCGGTGTTGTCGATCCAAGCCTCCAAAGTATTGGAGGGGACTAAGATCGGAGACAGCATTGCAGTTAACGGGATCTGTTTGACTGTGACAGGAATGCAGGAACGTAGTTTTACAGCAGATGTTATGGCAGAAACTTTGCGCAGAAGTTCTCTCGGGGTGTTGGGAAAAGGTGCTGCGGTCAATCTGGAACGCGCAATGGCGGCCGATGGCAGATTTGGCGGACACATTGTGTCCGGTCATATTGATGGGACCGGAGAGATCGTATCAATGCAACGAGAAGACAATGCTGTGTGGGTCGAAGTGGAAACACCGCCACAGCTGTTGCGTTATATTGTCGAGAAGGGGTCTATTGCTATTGATGGGATCAGTTTGACGGTTGCGAAAGTGACAGATAGTAGTTTTTCGGTCTCGTTAATACCACATACCGGAGAGGAGACAACATTACTTTCAAAAAAAGTGGGAGATCCGGTTAATTTGGAAAATGATATTGTAGGCAAATACGTGGAACGTTTTCTGACATTTGAGAAGCCGGCAGAAACGTCATGTCAAAGTGTGGATCTGGCATTTTTGGCAGAACATGGATTTGCGTGATATAATTGACAGAAAGGTTTGGTGCAAACAATGAGTGAGTTTCAGTTTAATACGATTGATGAGATTTTGGAAGATCTGCGCGATGGTAAGATCGTCGTTATGATCGATGATGAAGATCGCGAGAACGAGGGGGATGTGATCTGCGCAGCAGAGCATGCCACCTTAGAAAATGTGAATTTTATGGCAAGCTATGCTAAAGGCTTGATCTGTATGCCAATGGATGAGAGTTACACGAAGAAACTTGGCCTGCGACAGATGTGTGAGGTCAATACGGATAATCATTGTACGGCATTTACGGTGTCTATTGACCATAAAGATACGACAACGGGCATTTCTGCCTATGAACGTTCTATTACGGCGATGAAAACGGTAGATCCGGATGCAAAACCGGGCGATTTTCGTATGCCGGGACATATGTTCCCGCTGCAAGCCAAAAAAGGCGGCGTTTTAGAGCGTAACGGGCATACGGAGGCAACCGTTGATCTGATGCGTATTGCAGGATTGCAGCCGGTTGGTCTGTGTTGCGAGATTATGAAAGAGGATGGCACGATGGCACGTACGCCGGATCTGGTCGAATTTGCAAAGAAACATTCATTGAAGTTTGGTCGAATTGCAGATCTGGTGCAGTACCGTAAGGAACATGAAGTATTGGTAGAGTGTGTGGCAAAGGCAAAAATGCCGACCCGATATGGTGATTTTACGATATATGGATATGTCAATAAATTGAATGGTGAGCATCATGTTGCGTTGGTAAAGGGAGATATTACTGATGGGAAACCGGTGTTATGTCGAGTGCATTCGGAGTGCCTGACCGGTGATGCACTGGGATCTGCACGTTGTGATTGCGGCCAGCAATATGACGCAGCGATGAAGATGATCGCCAAAGAGGGACGAGGCGTTTTGCTATATATGCGTCAGGAGGGACGAGGTATTGGTCTTATTAATAAGATCCGTGCCTATGAATTGCAGGATCATGGAAGAGATACGGTCGAGGCCAATTTGGAACTGGGCTTCCCGGAGGACGCCAGGGATTATACGATAGGAACACAGATTTTGGTGGATCTGGGAATCCATGAGCTGCGTCTTCTCACGAATAACCCGGCTAAAGTATATGGTTTGGCAGGTTATCAGTTAGAGATCGTAGAACGTGTTCCGATTGAAATGGAACCGGGAGAATACGATCGGTTCTATTTACAGACAAAGAAAGAAAAGATGGGGCATTTGCTGCATCTTAAATAAATAATGGAAGAAAGGTAAGGTATAAGCATGAAAACAGTAGAAGGAAAAGTAGTAGCAGAAGGATTAAAAATTGGTATTGTAGGAGCTCGTTTCAATGAATTTATCGTGTCAAAATTGATCAGTGGTGCAAGGGACGGCTTGGTTCGACATGGTGTCAATGACGATGATATTACTCTTGCGTGGGTACCTGGAGCATTTGAAATTCCGTTGGTTGCAAAGAAAATGGCATTGTCCGGCAAATATGATGCAGTAATCTGTCTTGGTGCAGTTATACGTGGCGCAACCAGTCATTATGATTATGTTTGTGCTGAAGTATCGAAAGGAATTGCAGCAGTCAGCTTAGAGGCGCAGATTCCGGTTATGTTTGGTGTTGTAACGACAGATAATATTGAGCAGGCGATTGAGCGTGCCGGTACTAAAGCGGGTAACAAAGGATATGACTGTGCGCTTGGTGCGATCGAAATGATCAACCTTACAAGACAGCTTTAGAAAGGAGTGGCCCTTAAATAGGCCGATTAGCGATGTTTCAGAATTTATATCCGGATGAAGAATACCGTTCATCTTATGAGATTCCCTATGAGAGCTATTATCAAAAGGGATTTCGTGGTATTTTATTCGATGTCGATAATACACTGGTGGAACATGATCAGCCGGTGACGATCGAAGCAATTGCGCTCTTTGAAAAGCTTCGTAAGATTGGATTTGAGGTTTGCATTATTTCAAATAACAAAGAGCCGCGAGTGAAACCTTTAGCAGATACGTTAGGTGCGAAGTATGTATATAAAGCAGATAAGCCTTCTGCCAAAGGATATGTGCAGGGGATGGAGCATATGGGTACCACTGCTTCCAATACCATGTTTGTAGGAGATCAGATATTTACAGACATCTGGGGAGCAAAACGTGCCGGCGTATATGCCGTCTTAGTGCATCCGATCGCAAAGCATGAGGAAATACAGATCGTTTTAAAAAGAAAACTGGAATGGTTTGTACTTAGACGTTACCACAAAAAGAGATCTTAATTAGACGCTGTCAGGAAAATCTGTAGGAAAGCAGACGATCTGGCAGCGTTATTTTTTTGTAATATGCCAGATACTCTTTGGAAGAGAGGGAATCGATATAGTTTTGTGGGAACTGTTTAGTACAACCGTGCATACAGGCAAAATCGACCGCTTTATTATAAGCGATTGCAGCTTCGATCAGGGATGGAAAACGTCCGATCAGATAATTGCCATTCAGATGCAGTTTGGCTATATATTCCGTATGCCCATTATCATGAACGATCGTTACTCCGTGATATGGATTTAATACGTTGAGGTTAGAATATCGATAGTCATTTTCATTGCCATTTACAAATGTAAAATCGATATCTTTTCTTGCATAGGCACGGATGCCATAACGAGAACGGATATTGGTCTGCATGCCATATTCAGCAACGAACAGATGACCGCCGCGTTTCATGATCGCATGGTTGGAATAAAAAAACAGGTCATCAACATCAAAGAGCAGCGTTTCTTCAGAACTCAAATAATATTGAAAATATTTTTTTCGCAAATAGATCGGTGTTTTAATATAGATCCCATTATTCTTAAAATTCAATAAGCTGATCCATTTTGAAAAAGGGAGCAAAGGAAATTGTGTTTCCTGATAATCTTCTGGTGTGATTGGTACTGTTGCAGATAACAGCTTATCGGCAGATTGGTACGCACCGTGTGCCTCAGATTCTGAGGTAAAGCTGCCCAGACTGATATGTTTGCATCGAAATGTAATAGAGGCGCGATAGTATACGCTTCCGTCCTTTTTTACAGCAGCAAATACTCCTTTTTTCATACAGATCACACGCTCCTTTCTATGCTTAGCTATATTCAATATAAAACGTTTTATATCTTTGTACGGATTAGCTATAATGTAGCATATTTCGACAGGAAATGCCAGATATGTTGAATGGTATCAGGTATAAAATTCCATTTATTTCATATACTCTGTAATAGTTTTGTAACATTATTAATTATTTCTCAATCTTCCCATATAGTCGTTGACATAATAAGCAATATGTGGGTGCGGTGGATTTGAGGTGTGGGAAGTTTGAGTTGTTATTCAATGATTTGTTTGGAGGATTTGCATGAAAAAAGACATGAGATGGAAGGTGGCACAGATCGGGATGCTGACGACGATGTTGGCAATGGAATCGATACTTCCGCAAGGTCATATTGTCGATGCCAGACATCAAACCGCTCAGTATCGAATAGAAGAAGACATGGAGCTTGCCGGGCTAAGCAGTTATGTGAGAGGCGGACAGGCAGAGGGAGCATATGTGTCTGAAACAATTGCACGAGTACATGATCAGTGGCAGCAAAAAAAACAGGAAGAAAAGCAAAAGCAGCGTATCAGACAGCAGAAATTAGAGCAGGAGAGGATGCGTAAAGAACGACAGAAACGAAAACAGGAGCAGAGGAAGCGTGCTAGAAGAGCACGGATCCGTCGCGCCAAACAGAAACAAAAAAGAGACGAAAAAAACCGACGTCTTGCCATTGAAGAAAAATGCGGAAGAGTGATCGGTACAGAGTCTGAACGTATTTTACAGCGTATTGTTGAGGCAGAGGCTGGAGGAGAGGATCTGGAGGGGAGAGCACTTGTTGCGAATGTCATTTTGAATCGTGTGTTAGGAAAACAGTTTCCATCCACGATCAAGGAAGTAGTCTTTGCACATAGTGGAAGCAGATATCAATTTTCGCCGGTCAGCAATGGCAGTTATTATTCGGTACATGTGTCAAGCGGAACAAAAAAAGCAGTAAGAAGGGCCCTGCAGGGACAGGATACCTCGCAGGGCGCATTGTACTTTATGGAGAGAGCTTTAGCTGACAGTGGTAATGCTTCTTGGTTTGATCGGTGTCTGACTAAAGTGAAGAGACATGGATGCCATGAATTTTATAAATAGCACTCAAAATGGGGATCGGAGTACAGGCTGTAATTGTCTGCCATGCAAAGCCGCTTCGATCGTTTCGGGGATAAGGGATACATGAGCTACTAAGGAGCAAGGCTTTTTATGATGATCATCCTGTCCAAATGGAACAAAATATACGTTTTTAGCATTGTACAGCATTCCAAGATTCCTGAAATTCATTCCCATATTATCGTTGCTGGAAATGGAGATGACCAGCGGTTTTTCATTGCGAAGATGTGCTTTTGCTGCCATCAGTACCGGAGTATCTGTGATACCATTCACTAATTTTGCCATTGTGTTGCCGGTACATGGGGCGATGACCAGTGCATCGAAAGGGGCTTTTGGCCCGATTGGTTCTGCGTCTTGAATTGTATATATTCCGGTATTTCCGGTAATACGTTCTACTTTTTTACAAAAGGTTTCAGCTGCAGTAAAACGGTTGTCTAAATGGCTCGTATGATTGGAAAAGATAGGCTGCACTTCATAGCCTTGTTTTACAAGTTCGCTTAATAATGTTAATGTTTTTGCAAAGGTGCAAAATGAGCCGGTAATAGCAAATCCGATGGAAATTGTTTCGTTCATGTCTATTTCCTTTCTATCCGATTACAAATATATCATTTAAATGCTGAAAAATAATCTCAGCAGAACTTTTTGGGGCGTATTTTGCCGGCAGACCGGGATATAATGCGGCATCCAATCCTTTTTGAGCGCAATATGTGAGATCGCAGCCGCCCGGTGCACTGGCAAGATCTATGATCACGGCAGTGTCAGGAAGTCGGTCGATAAGACTTTTGCCGACAATGGGAGCAGGCACAGTGTTAAATAACCATTGGCAGGTTGAAAGATCTGTTGACTCGGTTAGATTAAGACAGTGTGAGACTTCTGCACAGGCTGTTTTTTCAGAAGATCTGGCAGAGATGATCACTGTGGCGCCGAGGTTTGTCAGACGATCTGCCAACACCTTTCCGCAGCGTCCGTAACCCATGACAAGACAGGTGTGCTGATACAAGTTATAGGGAGAGTGGCGGATTGCTTCGCAGATGGCACCTTCAGCGGTTGCAACAGCATTCCATATTGCTACGGCAGAGGATTTCATATAGTCATAGATATGCAGACCGCGTTCCTGACAGCATTTTACAAATGCAGCAGGAAGATTACCACCTAAAATCAGAGAACCTGCAGGTGCCTCCTCATATGCCTGTTGCAGCGTTTTTTCGTCACATGGCACAGGAAGCAGTATTGTCTGCAGGGAAGAAGACTGTCCACAAGAATGCAGATACGATCTGCTTGTGGTGCTTTTTGAAGCAGATACTGCCTGACTACATGTTTTGACACCCGCTTTTGCAAATAATTGTTCTAGTGCTAACTGGCGTTCATCGTCGCCGTATCGGATCAGCTCGCAAATTTCATACATAAATAATCCTCTCTTCCCGGATCATAAATTTCTCCAAATCTTTGTGAGTAAAATTCTCATAAAGTGGGATACTGTAGTTTATGCAGGAAACACAATATGGGTTCCCTTGACCAAACACAAATTTTCGGTTATGCTTAAGCCGAAGATACCGAGAGTACATCGATAAGGAATGGAGGTTTAGAAATGATACATGCAACAATAGATACATTTGAAGAGGAAGTTATTAAGCAGAAGGGCTTAGTTTTGGTGGATTTTTGGGCGCAGTGGTGTGGACCCTGCCAGATGATCGCTCCGATCCTAGCGGAGATTGATGAAGAATGCCCGGATGTTAAAGTTTGTAAGGTGGATGTCGATGCGAATATGGGACTTGCGCAATCGTATAAAGTTGTCGCAATCCCGTTTTTGATCCTCTTTCGGGATGGAGAAGTTCAGGAAAAGCTGACCGGATTACAGTCCAAGAAAGATCTTATGGATATGATCAAAAAGTATAAGGCGTAATTTATTCCCGTATACACAAGAAGCCATACAGGTTATTTCCTGTATGGCTTCTTTTTAGGGTATAAGAAAATACTCTTTTATATATTATGTACTAGTGTTGCTGTGTAATGTGAGTCTTTAGTGCAGCAAAACTTTCTTTACTGATCACATGTTCAATACGACATGCATCTTCGGATGCAACACTTTCCGACACGCCCAAAGAAACTAAAAATTTCATCAAAAATTCGTGCCGCTCATAAATCATTTCAGCAATCTGTTTGCCGCTATCGGTCAAATAAATAAAACCGGAGTCAGTGACAGTGATATACTGTTTCTCACGAAGATTTTTCATTGCAACGCTGACACTCGGCTTCTTAAAGTTGAGTTCGTTGGCAATATCAACCGAGCGGACAACAGGTAATTTTCGGCTTAACACTAAGATTGTCTCCAAATAGTTTTCTAAGGATTCGTTTGATTTGTATGCTCCAGCCATATTCTTCCCCTTCCGTTGTTCATGATTATATATTATTTTAGCATATTATGAAAAAAATGACAAACGTCTGTTGTGGAAAAAAAATCTCATTTTTATGAAAAATGAAGAGACAGGCAGATGAAAATATGTTAAAATAAAGGTTAAAGGCATATATGGGGCCTATAGAGATGCGGAGGTAGCACAAAATGAATGATTATGTATTGGTGGTAGACGACGAGGAAGTAAATCGGAAGCTTCTTGTCAAGATATTGGAGGCAGAGTATGAAGTGGAGACAGCTTCGGACGGTAAGCAGGCACTTCAAATGCTGAAAGCACAGCCACATAAATATGCAGCTATTGTTTTAGATCTGGTGATGCCGGATATGAATGGGTTTTCCTTTTTGGAAGAATATTGCAGTGATGCGATACTGCAGAATATTCCGGTCATTGTTTCTACCGGAGATGATAATATAGAATGTGAGACACATAGTTTGGAGCTTGGTGCCTGGGATTTCATCCGCAAGCCGTACAATGAGCGAATCATTCATTTTCGACTGCACAATGCGATCGAGAGAAGTCGTGCACAGATTTTGCGTAAGTTACAGCATGTTGAGGCTTTTGATTCGTTGACCGGATTGTATGGACGAGATTATTTCCAAAAAGCAACGAGAGAAATGTTAGATGCGTTTCCTGAGGAGCAGTATGCAATGATAAGGCTCGACATTGCCAAATTTAATTTGGTCAATTCCTTTTTTGGCATTCACCAGGGTGATGAATTTCTTTGTGAGGTGGCTGATAAGATACGACAATTTGTTGCATCTAAGAATCATGTGACCTATGGGCGTATGCGCGCAGATGTATTTGCAATCTGCATGTCGTATGAAAAGGAGAGTGAGCTGTCAGAGTTATCATATCGTTTCCGCAAGGAGATCCGTGAGATCATTCCGGAATTTGAAATGATTCCGGTGTTTGGGTTTTATTTGATCAAAGATTTAAAGATGGAAGTCAATGATATGTATGATAATGCTAAGCTTGCAACAAAGATCTGCAAAGGAAGTTATATTCAGAATTATGCCTTTTATCAGGATGAAATGAGTCAGGATCTTATTCAGGAACAGCGTATTGTAAATATGACTCGGTCTGCATTGCAGGAAGAGAAGTTTGTTCTGTTTTTGCAGCCAAAATATGATATACAGGAGGGCAAATTTGCCGGAGCTGAGGTATTAGTACGCTGGAAGGCGTCCGATCAAAAGATGATCTCTCCGGGAGAGTTTATTCCAATCTTTGAGCGGAACGGATTTATTATGAAACTGGATTTTTATGTGTGGGAGCATGCGTGTAAATTGTTGCGTAGCTGGCTGGACAAAGGGTATGATCCGATGCCGATTTCTGTAAATGTATCACGTGTCAGTGTATACAATCCGAAATTAGTGGAAGTGATCAGTGATCTGGTTGCAACTTATAATATTCCGCCGGAATTATTTCAACTGGAATTGACGGAGAGTGCTTATACATCTAATCCATATATGATCCGCGAGGCAATGAAAGATTTACAGAAACGTGGATTTACAATATTGATGGATGATTTTGGCAGTGGCTATTCGTCATTAAATGTTTTGAAAGATATTGCAGTAGATGTTTTAAAGATTGACATGAAATTTATGTCGGATACTGAGATACCGGGCAGAGGTGAGAATATACTGGCTTCTGTAGTAAATATGGCAAAGGTGCTTGAGATGCCGGTTATTGCGGAAGGCGTTGAAAAGGAAAGCCAGGTGCGTTTCTTGAAGAATATCGGCTGTGAATATGTGCAGGGGTATTATTATGCAAAACCGATGCCTGCAGAGGAATATGAAAAGATGCTGTTTCGTGATGAGGAGCAGGCATTAGGATAATAATAGATAATGATCAGAGCAAGACAATGGAGGTTGGCATGAGAGTAAAGAAGTGGGCTTTGATGGGGATATTATGTGGAACAATGGTTTTGCTTGCCGGTTGTGGCAAGGCACAGAAAGCCTATAAGCAGGCTGTGGCTTTGGCAGAGAACGGTAGTTATGAAAAGGCAGCAGCTTCCTTCAAAGAAGCCATTGCAGAAAACAAAGACAAAGCAGAGTATTATATCGATTATGGAATGACATTAAATCATCTGGGAAGCTATAAAAAGGCGATAAAGCAGTTTGAAAAAGCGTATCAGAAGGTTGATAATAAAATTTCCAGACAAAATAATAAGCGTTTATATTATGGAGAGGCGCTTGCCTATTATGGTATTCATGAATATGATAAGGCAAAGAAACAATGTGATAAAGCATTAGAGATATCAGAAAGTAAGGTACTAAATGGTGATATTTATGCGACATTAGCAATGGCGCAGTGGGCTTCCGGAGATTCATTAGGTGCACTTGGTGCCTTAGACCAGCTTATAAAAGAAAATGCAAAGGATGCGGATGGTCTTGTTCTGCGTGGTCAGATCAAACAGAGTATGGGTAAGTATGATTCTGCTGCCGAAGACTTTTTGAAAGCAATTTCAGTTGATGAGAAATGTTATGAGGCGTATTTTGGATGCTATAATGTTTACAACGATGCCGGTAGGGAAAGCGATGCGAAAGATGTGCTTGAAAAATTGGTATCAATACATGGCGCAGATGCAGAAGCCAAAACGCAGATCGGACGAGCTTATATTTGTCTGGATAAGCTTGCAGATGCAGAGGATATATTGAGCGATGCCGAAAAAGAAAAAAGCACCGATGCGTTATTTTATCAAGGTAAGGTCTTGCGGATACGTGGTGATTTTGAGAATGCAATTAAGAAGTACACCAAATATTTGAAAGCACAGAACGGAGCAGTATGCGCTCTGCCGGAAGTGTATAGCGAGCTTGCGGGCTGTTATATTGAGTTACAGGACTATGGACAGGCAGAAGATTATTTGGAACAGGGACTTGATCTTGGTGTGACGATGGCTTATCAGAATCTGCTTCGTAATCGTGTGATTCTGTTGGAGCGAATGGGCAAAATGAGACAGGCTAAAGAATTGGCGGCAGAATATTTACAAACCTATCCATATGATAAAGAAATGGCGAAGGAAGCAAAGTTTATAGCAACTCGTATCGGAAATCATAGTAAGAAAAAACAAAGGTAAAGAGAAAGGTTTGGTTAGATAGTAATGTTTGAGACCGAAGAGCAGAAAGAACGCATTATTTTGGTCGCTGTTGCGACGGCGGATGGAGACGATACCGAACAATCTCTGGATGAGTTGGAAGAATTGGGACAGACGGCGGGTGCGGTGACTGTTGCTAAAGTAATACAGAATAGAGAAAAAGTACATGCCGGAACGTATGTGGGTAAAGGAAAAATAGAGGAGATTAAGAATCTGGCGATCTCTCTGGATGCAGATGCGGTAGTATGTGATGATGAGTTATCTCCGGCACAATATCACAATCTTCAGGATGCATTGGAGATCAAGGTCATTGACCGAACGGTTATGATACTTGATATTTTTGCCAAAAGAGCATCGACCAGCGAGGGAAAGTTACAGGTAGAATTAGCACAGCTTAGGTACCGTGCTTCGCATTTGGTAGGAGGACGCAGCGAATTATCCCGTCTGGGTGGAGGAATTGGTACGAGAGGTCCCGGTGAGCAGAAACTGGAGATGGATCGGCGTCTGATCAAGGAACGTATTACGCTTGTGAAACGTGAATTGGAGCAGGTGAAACGTACCAGAGAGTTGACTCGTAAGAAGAGGCAGGAGAATCCTACACCGGTTGTTGCAATCGTAGGATATACCAACGCAGGAAAATCAACGTTACTCAATTATTTGACCGGAGCAGGTGTTTTGTCGGAGGATCAGTTGTTTGCAACACTGGATCCAACTACCCGCAAGCTTGTTCGTGAAGACGGTGAAGAAATGCTTTTTACGGATACGGTTGGGTTTATTCGTAAATTACCGCATCATTTGATCCGAGCTTTTCGAAGTACATTGGAAGAGGCAAAATACGCAGATATTATTTTGCATGTCGTAGATTGCTCGAATCCGGATCTGCAGATGTATACAGTGTATGAAACACTTCGTAAGCTGGAAATTGGCGATAAACAGATCGTCACTGCATTTAATAAGATTGATCGTTTAGAGGGAGAGCAGGTGCTCAAAGATCTGCGTGCAGACCGAACAGTTCGCATTTCAGCACGTTCGGGAGAAGGTGTGGAGGAAATGTTAGATGCGTTGAGCGAATTGTTGAAAGCCGGTCAGGTACTTATCGACAAAATAATTCCTTATACAGATGGTTCTCAGATCAATTTGTTGCGTAAATATGGCCAGGTGTTGGAAGAAAGTTATGAAAATGATGGCACCAAAGTAAAAGCATATGTACCAAGAGAGTATGCCTATCTGTTTCAAAGTGCAGATGGTGAGGATGATCAATAGACATGGATGTAGAGTATAGATATGACTGGAAGTTGATCGCATGTGTAGATGACCATTGGGGAATTGGCAGACAGGGACAATTGTTGGTTGATATCCCGGCTGATAAAAAAGCATTTAAGGCGCATACGATCGGAAAGATTGTTGTTGGAGGCAGAAAAACAATGGAGGGACTTCCGGGTGCACGGGCGTTGCCTGATCGCACCAATATAGTTCTTTCTACGGATGAGACGTATTGTTTTGAAGGTGCGCAGGTATTACATAGCCTGCAGGAACTCAAACAGTATGTGAAACAGTATCCGGGTCAGGAAGTCTATGTAATTGGTGGGGAAGAAGTATATCGCCTGCTGCTTCCGTATTGTGATACAGCTTATATTACAAAAGTGCATCGTCAATATGAGGCAGATGCTTATTTCCCGAATTTAGATGAAAGCCAGGATTGGGAAATCTGCGAGCAGTCTTTTCTGCAAAAAGATCCACAGCAAAATGTGATATATGAATTTATCACCTATCAACGTATACAATAAGAATTCGATAGTAATGATCAGCGTATAAATATAAAAATAGAGTGTTAAATTATTATTATTTTAAATCTAAAAATAGCACAGATATGAGGTGCCCTTCCAAGTTGAATTTTTGGAAGTTGATACCAATCTGTGCTATTTTTCATGAAAGGATAATAGAACCTTTATGACAGACAGCAACGTTTCCGTCACTGTCTGTTTTTTGGTGCTATCATCTTATTAGAGGATGACCATTGATCAGCCCATTACGATAGTTACATCGTATGAGGTTTTTCCCTTCTCATAAGGGATAACAGTGGTTCCTGTATATTCTTTTCCGTCTACAACGATCTTGGCAACGCCTTTTTCAACCTTATTTGGGTTTTCAACCTTGATGTTATACACACCTTCACGATACTTACGTGTCATAGTGAAAGAGGTTCCCATCTCGGATGGAATACAAGGATCAACGCTCAAACCATTGAGAGTTGGAACAACACCTAAGATATACTGAGAAACATTTACAAATGTCCAGGCAGCGGTACCTGTAAGCCAGCTGTTCTTAGCCTGTCCGAAGAAGTGCGCATCTTTACCGGCGATCATCTGAGAGTATACATATGGCTCTGTGCAATGGATCTCGCTGATATCCTCGATATAAGCAGGACAAGTCTTTTTGTAGATCTCGAAAGCACGGTTACCACGACCGATAACAGTCTCAGCACAAGATACCCAAGGGTTATTGTGGCAGAAGATACCTGCATTCTCTTTATATCCAGGTGGATAAGAGGAGATTTCTCCAAGTTCTACATGGTATTTGGTGTAAGGCGGCTGTAACAATACAATACCGTACTTTGTATCCAGTTTTTCTTTTACAGAATCCAATGCTTTCTTAGCTTCACCTGTCTCAACACCGATACCGGCGAGAACGCAGAAGCCCTGAGGCTCAATGTAGATCTGTCCTTCTTCGCATTCTTTGGAACCGACTTTGTTGCTCTGTGCATCATAAGCACGGACAAACCATTCGCCGTCCCAGCCGTCTGCTAACACTGCTTTGTTCATTGCATCAACTTCAGCAAGCGCACGGTCAGCTTCAGCCTGATTACCTGTGTAAGCACACAGATCAGCATATTCTTTACCATATTTTACAAACATTCCACCGATAAATACGGACTCAGCAACCGGACCTTCACTAGGACCAAAGGTCTGGAAAGATTCACCCGGATGCTCAGAGAAGCAGTTTAAGTTGAGGCAGTCATTCCAGTCGGCGCGTCCGATGAGTGGAAGATTATGAGGTCCTTTGTGATTCACAATGTAATCGAATGATCTCTTTAAATGCTCCATTAACGGTACTGCCTTGGATTCATCATTATCAAACGGTACCATTTCTTCTAAGATAGAAGTATCGCCTGTCTCGCGGATATATGCTGAAGTACCTGCGATCAGCCACAAAGGATCATCGTTAAAGCCGGATCCGATGTCTGCATTACCTTTTTTGGTAAGTGGCTGATACTGATGATAAGCGCTTCCGTCTTCAAACTGCGTAGAAGCAATATCAATGATTCTTTCTCTTGCGCGCTCAGGGATCAGATGAACGAAACCGAGCAGATCCTGACAGGAATCACGGAATCCCATACCACGACCGATACCGGACTCGTAGTAAGAAGCGGAACGTGACATGTTAAAGGTAACCATACACTGATACTGGTTCCAGATATTTACCATGCGATCAAGTTTTTCTTCATCAGATCTTACGGTAAATTTAGATAACAGATTTTCCCAATTCTCTTTCAATTCAGCAAGAGCGGCATCTACCTGTGCATCTGTCTGATATTTTGCCAATAATTCATCAGCAGGTTTCTTATTGATAACGTTTGGTGCAGTAAACTTCTGGTCTTCCGGATTCTCACAGTAGCCCAGTACGAAGATAAGGCTTTTAGACTCACCCGGCTCCAAAGTAATATTAATCTGATGAGATCCGATCGGATACCATCCGCTGGCAACAGAGTTATGAGATTTGCCCTCGGCAACAACCTGAGGATCCGTAACTCCACGGTAAGCACCTAAAAATTCATCGCGGCTTGTATCAAAGCCGTCTACCGGACAGTTTACAGAATAAACTGCAAAGTGGTTACGGCGCTCACGGTACTCTGTTTTGTGATAGATTGTAGAATCAATGACTTCAACTTCACCGATATTTAAGTTACGCTGATAGTTTGTCATATCATCCATGGCATTCCAAAGACAAAACTCAATATATGAAAATACAGAGAATGATTTTTTCTCGTTGCTTTCGTTGGTCAGAGTAAGCTGATTAACCTCACAGTTATCATTGACAGGTACAAAAGCAAGCAAAGATGCCTTTAAACCGTTTTTAACGGAAGTGAAACGGCTGTAACCCATACCGTGACGACATTCATAAGAGTCCAACTCTGCCTTTACAGGCTGCCAGCCAGGGTTCCAAACTGTATTACCATCTTTGATGTAATAATAACGGCCGCCTTCATCGTTCGGGATGTTATTGTAACGATAACGCGTTAAACGAAGAAGTTTAGCGTCCTTATAAAAACTATAACCACCGCAAGTATTGGAAATTAAAGAAAAGAAGTTGTTACTTCCAAGATAATTGATCCAAGGAAGCGGTGTTTTCGGTGTAGTGATGACATATTCCTTATTCGGATCGTCAAAAAAACCAAATTTCATATTATCCTCCATTCCGCCCGCAGGCATACATTTGTATTCAGATAAAAGTATATCGTATATGGGGGTGGAAATCAAGAAAATTTATTTGTAAGCTTAAAGATTTTCGAACCGAAAAAATCTAGCTTTGCGGAATGCATATAATATGGTGGATGTCGATGCAGGGAATTGCGTTATCTATTAAAAATGGGTATAATAATAGGCAGATATTAGCTGGTGGTATAGGATTCGCAGTAAGAATACCGGAAAGGGCAGGGTGATCCATATGAGTAATGAGAATGCAGAGAAATTATTAACCTTTATAGAGCAGAGTCCAAGTGCATTTCACGTTGTATACAATATGCGTCGACAGTTAGATGCGGCAGGCTTTGTATATCTTCCGGAGAATAAGCCAATGAATATAGAGTATGGCAAGGCTTATTATACAATACGTAACGATGCATCACTGATCGCTTGGCGAATGCCGGAACAAGAGCCGGTTGGATTTCATATTGCGGCAGCCCACAGTGATTCGCCGGCTTTTTTGATCAAAGAGCACCCGGAGATTAAGAAGAAATATTATATAACATTAAATGTAGAAAAATATGGTGGAATGATACTCTCCAGTTGGTTTGATCGTGCACTTTCAATTGCCGGACGAGTAGCAGTTGCCGGAGAACATGGGATAGAGAGCAGATTGGTTTCGATTGACCGCGATCTGCTTGTTATACCGAGTTTGGCAATTCATATGGACCGCAACGTAAATGCCGGCAAGACGTTTAATGTGCAAGAGGATATGCTTCCGGTTTATGCGCAGGAAGATGGTGCCGGGATCCGTGAATTGGCAGCCGGTGCAGCCGGAGTACAGCCAGGCCAGATCGTAGGGCAGGAATTGTATTTATATGTCCGTGAAAAGGGACACTTTGTTGGCAGAGACGGAGAATGGATATTGGCACCGAGACTGGATGATCAACAATGCGCTTATGGTGTTATACAAGGACTGCTTTCCTCACGTGTTCACAATAAGATAGCGATGGCGGCGGTTTTCCATAATGAGGAAGTGGGAAGCGGGACGAGACAAGGAGCAGATTCTACTTTTTTGGAGGATGTGATTACCTGGATCACAGAAGCGATCGGAATCTCCGATGGTGGTAAGAGGCGAATGATCACCAACAGTTTTTTGATCTCTGCAGATAATGCGCATGGGATCCATCCGAATTATGAAAGCAAAGCGGACCCCACCAATCAGCCTTTGCTTAATGGTGGGATCGTGCTTAAATTTCACGGTGGTCAAAAGTATACATCCGATGCCATGACGTCAGGATATTTGCGTACGCTGTGCAAAGGAGCGGGTGTGTCTTGTCAATCGTACCATAACCGTTCGGATATTGCCGGTGGTTCCACGTTAGGAAATATCTCAACGGCGCATGTGTCGATACCATCAGTGGATATCGGGCTGGCACAGTGGGCGATGCATTCGGCAATGGAGACAGCCGGAACAAAAGATTTGGATGCGTTGATCCGTCTTTGTGAGCATTTTTATGGAGTTGACTGATCACATCAGTTCAGCAATACGGCTTACGCCAACATAAATCTCGCTGACTTTATACCAGGTCGGATAGTCAGTTACGCCTGTTGCCGGAAGGTTAAAGATCTGTTGAAAGGTTTTGACTGCTTCCGCTGTCTTTTTTCCGTAAATACCATCTACAGCAAGTTTTGGAATCAGTGGGTAAGCACCGGCGATCGTGTTAAGCTGTTGCTGCAGCTGGCGTACTTTTTGACCGCTGCTGCCGATCGTCAGATCTGAGCCCGGCCAGGAAGATGGCACTCCGGAAATTTCCTCTGAGGAAGCGATGTACATGGAATTACCGTAGAAATAGCGTAGTATTTCGATGGCAGAGTAGCCGCGGTCACCAAGCGTTTTGGATTCCCACTGCCGCATCCAGTTAGGACAGGATACTTGACGTCCGTCACAGTATTGTGTAAAGATCGGCTGTGTAATATTAGGCCGTGCCAGATAATTGGAAAAAATGGAATCTACAGTTTGTGATATGGAAGCATAAATATTGCGTCCGGAGATCCATTTTTGATCATAGGCAGTAGAGGATGTGATCGTAAAATCATAGTTTTTATTGCGGTACCATTCGGTATATACGCGGTTGAGCGTAATGGACTGAATGGCAAGAATATTAGCAATCAGTGTTTCCTCCGGCCAAGTGGCATAGATTTCACTGGAGGCAACATTTTTAATATAATCTTTATATTTGACATAATAGTTTTTGGCGCGGGAGTCCGATGGTGGTCCATCATGGACGATTATATATTCGGGGGATGGAGTTCGAAGACAGCTTTCGTTACCGGCGTCTTACAGGTAAGGAGTAACAGTATGAGTGAACGCGATCGTAATCGTGGCAAAGAGCGGTGGAAACAGGAGAAAAGGAAGCGGAAAAAACGGCGTAAAAACAGACAACAGCTTGAAAAACAGCAAAATGTCAGCCGGCGCAAAAAAAGAGAAGTAGCCGCCTGGGAACGACTTGATAATACCGCCAACCTTTTTCCGGCTATTGCAACACAGAATATGACTAACGTGTATCGGATCAGCGTGACGCTGTCGGATCATGTTGAACGGGATTTATTGCAGCAGGCACTGGATGAGGTACTTCCGGTGTTTGATACCTTTCGGGTACGTATGCGCAAAGGATTGTTTTGGAATTATTTTGAGACAAATTATAAGGCACCGCCATTGGTGGAATTAGAGGATAAATATCCTTGCAGTTATATTGAACCCTATGAAAATAACGGCTATTTGTTTCGAGTGAGTTATTATCGCAACCGCATTAATTTGGAGGTATTTCATGTGTTGGCAGATGGTATGGGAGCCGTTAATTTTTTGCGGGAATTAACGTATTGTTATTTGCGATTGGCACATCCTGAGACGGACTTCGGCGGACAGAAAGGTTTATCGGATCTGACGTCTTTAAGCACGGAGGACAGCTATGTCAAAAATTATAAGAAAAGTCATAACAAGGGTTATAAAACAGCACGTGCCGTAGAGGTTAAGGGAGAACATCTTCCGACCGGAGAACTTGGTGTGATCCATGGAAGTATGTCTCTTTCTGCAGTGAAACAGGTTTGTCATCAGAGGGACGTCAGTATCAATGAATATATGACGGCTGTATTTATTTACAGTATATACAAGGAGTATCTTAAGGAGAGCCCGTCAAGCCGTCCGATCGCGGTAGCGGTTCCTGTGAATTTGAGACCGTATTTTGAGTCTGTAACAACGAGAAATTTTTTCGTCATGGTCAGTGCGGTATATGCAGCCGATCGGACCGGGGAATCATTTGACAGGATTTTGGAATTGGTGACAATGAGTCTGCGTGAGCAGATCACAAAAGAACATTTGGAAGAATTGTTTTCCTATAATGTGTCCAATCAGAAAAACATTTTTCTGCGCTCGGTTCCAATGTTTATTAAAGTGCTTGCTATGCGTTTTGTATATCGCTCTTCGGCTAGAGCGAATACGAGTACGCTTACGAATATTGGAGCCTTTCAGGTACAGAAAGAATATGAGTCTTTCATAGAAAAATTTCATGGAATGATCGCTATGTCAACAGGACAGCATATTAAAGCGCTGCTTTGTTCTTATCGGGATGAATTAGTGTTGAATTTCAGTTCAACGCTGCGTGATGTATCGATACAGCGACGATTTTTTCGGAAATTAGTTGAAGATGGTATTGAAGTAACGATAGAAAGTAATGGGGTGTATTATGAGTGATCGAATATGTAAAAATTGTCGTCTTAGGATTGCGGATAATGCAAAAACCTGTTTGTTTTGTGGTCGGGTGTTGACCAAAGAATCTGACAATGTATTGGTTAATATGTATCCGGCAATATTCCACAAAACGCGTATGGCAAAGCGTATCGTATGGTCCTTTACGTTTGCTTTGATCTTAATACAGGTGTTACTCTTTGTGTTGAATTATTATTTGGACGCGGGACATCGCTGGTCTTTTGTGACAGCAGTGGTTTTTGCGTATGGAATTTTTTCGATGCACTATCTTACAGCATGGAATAAAAGCCATATTCGCAAGCTGTTTATTCAGACATTTGCAACGATTTTATTTTTGCTCTCATTAGATGCAGGGCTTGGTTTTCATGGCTGGTCAGTACAGTATGGTATGTCATGCAGCATATTAGTGCTGGATCTGTTTTTGGGTGGAGGAATGCTGATTAATCGCACTAATTGGACGAGTTATCTGACGACACAGGTGTATGCTATTGCGTTAGCAGTGATCAATCTTTGCATTGGAATTTTTGCCAAAGAAGGAAATCCGCTGCTTGCTTGGATCGTACTGTTAGTTACCCTTGTGTTATTTGGTGTTGCGGTACTTGCCGGTTCCCGCAAGGCGAAGAGTGAGCTGCGAAGGCGTTTTTATATATAAAGGATGCGAAGCGATCTGCGTATGGGTGGTGTTAGGATAAAGCAGTGACAATTTACGGTTAAAGTGGAAAGATTATGATTCCCGGATGGGGATAAAGTATATGGAGGTAGCGTGTGCAAGAGCAGAGTTTTCAGGCAAAGTTAGTAAAAGAATGTATTCGGCTGGCGGCAGGAAACCGTTTGATCGGACCGAAGATCAAGATGGGAGAGTTGCAGCGGCATCTGGTTGATAAGGAACCGTTGTGGCGTAAGCCGGAGGATGTGCTTTGGGAACGGAAAAAGCTTGCAAATTGCACAGTTGAGGTGGTGCAGCCTCCGATTCCCGGCAAATATGCATTGCTCCAATTGCACGGCGGGGGATATGTGAATCCACTGCGCAATATTTATCGAAGTTTTGCTTATAAATATGCAATGATGTGCGGTGGAATGAAGGTATTTAGTACGGATTACCGGGTGGCACCGGAACATACTCATCCATCGGCGCTGCTAGATGCCATTGCATCTTATGAAATGATTTTGGATATGGGTTATACGGGAGATCAAATCTTTGTGGCGGGCGATTCTGCGGGAGGTGGTCTTGCGGTAGCACTCTGCATGTGGCTGCGTGAACATGACAGACCAATGCCGGCTAAGCTTGTATTGATGTCTCCCTGGTTGGACATGACAGCGTCCGGGGGTTCCTACACGGACAATTATGACAAAGATCCGATGTTTGGCGGGACGAAAGAAAGTATGATCTATCGAGGAGATTATCGAGATGATCATGATCCGAAAGATCCATATCTGTCGCCGTTGTTTGGGGATTTTTCCGGCTTGCCGCCTATGTTGATACAGGTAGGTGAGATTGAAATGCTGCGAAGTGATGGCGAGTGCGCTGCACAGAAGGTACAGCAATGCGGTGGTCAGGCAACGGCACAGTGCTATGCCGGAATGTTTCATGTATTTCAGATGGGATTGTCACAAATACCGGAATCGGCAACGGCGTGGGAAGAAGTACAAAAGTTTTTAGAGGGAATGCGTGCAGAAAGTGATGAATAGACTGTAAAAAAAGCATGGCAGTTCAGAAACTGCAGCCGGCATTATTTTAGTTAGAAAATGAATCGGCTATGTGCGAAAGCAGGTTATCAGTGAAGCATGGAACAGTTAGAGTGGTACATTACGACGAAATATCAGCAGGAGGGTCCGTATCGGGAAGAGAGACGGATCCTTCTGCTTTATCGTGTCCGTATACAGGGACAGATGATGGGCATGAACGAGAGATATTATGGCAGAGCCGCATCGCCGAAAGACAACAGGAAATTTGGAGATGTGCCATTTACCTAAGACTATCCAGAGAAGATGAGGGAACCGCCATTGAGAGTAACAGCATCAGAAATCAGCGTGTACTGTTGATGGACTATATTGCGGCAAGACCGGAGCTTTGTTTTACAGGCGAATGGGTTGACGATGGGTATAGCGGAAGCAGTTTTGAAAGGCCGGCGTTGCAGCGAATGCTGCAGGCTGCGAGAGATGGAAAGGTAGATTGCATTCTTGTCAAGGATCTATCTCGTTTCGGACGAGAGTATATACAGACCGGATGGTATTTGAAAAAGTGGTTCCCGCAGTGGGGGATACGTTTTATTGCGGTGGCAGACCATTACGATAGTGCTAGTGCTTTGTTTGGTGAAAAGGCGTTGTTGCTTCCAATCCTCAATTTGATGAATGATGCTTATTGCAGAGATATTTCCAGAAAGGTCAAAAACAGTCAGGAGGCCAGACGCAGGCAGGGAGATTACGTAGGTGCTTTTGCACCGTACGGTTATCAAAAAGCGATGATCAATAAGCACAAATTAGTTGTCGATAGGCAGACGGCAGATGTTGTACAAAAGATATTTCATTGGAAAAATGCAGGGCATTCCGCGGAAAAGATTTGTGCGTTTTTGAATGTTTTATTGGTCCCATCGCCGTACGTATATAAGAAGATAAGCGGGCAGTCTTATAAGTCCGGTTTCGTGGACAGAAGAAAACAAAATAGTTTATCGAATATGACTAACAATAAGGACGTAAATGAAACAAGTGGTCAATCTTGCCTGTCCGATAATACGGACACACAAAAAGTGCTCCTATGGTCGCCGGTCGCAGTTCGACGTATTTTGAAAAATCAATTATATATTGGGATCCTTCAACAAGGCAAAACGAGAAAGATCAACTATAAACTGGCACAGAGATGTAAAGTGCCACCTGAAGAATGGATCAGTACGGATAAGGCGGTGCCGCCGATCATTGAAGAATCTTTATTTTGGAAGTGTCAGAGCAGATGAATAATATATTGTGTCAGCGTATAGGAATTTATGCAAGGCTTTCCGTTCGAAATACGGAGAGAGAGGAAATGTCAATCGAGAATCAATTGTTACTGGTTGGTCAATATTTGGATCAACATACCGAATGTCAACAACGAAAGGTTTATGTGGACTATGGGTACAGTGGAACAAACTTTCAAAGACCGGAATTTCAGCAGATGATAGAGGATTGTCGTTTGGGATTGTTAGATGCAGTTATTGCAAAGGATCTGTCCAGACTGGGGAGAGAACATCTGCAATTGGGATGGTATCTGGAATACTTCTTCCCGGCAAATAATGTGCGGGTGATTACCGTGACGGATCATTATGACAGTGCAAGACTTACGGAACAGATGCTTATCGTTGGATTGAAAAATTTATTAAATGAATGGTATGCAGTAGATACCGGATACAAGGTACGGCTGGCGAAACGTCAGCAAAGGGAACAAGGAAATTTTATCGGTGCCAAGGCTCCATATGGATATCGGATCTGTTACCGGAATGGCAAGAGAGTATTAGAACCTGATCAGACGTTTTCTGTTTTAACAAACATACAGAATATGAGAAGAGCGGGACAATCTTCCGTGCAGATCGCAAATAAACTCAATGAGGATCACATAGCGACACCGGAGATATATCGTCGCACCGGAATTTTAAGAATACCGCAGGATCAGACAACAGATAAATGGTCAGGAGCGATGGTACGAGGTGTTTGGAACCATAAGAATATTGCATGTTGTTCGAACACCAGCGGGGATAACGACACGGCTTAGTACAATTTCACCGGTTTCTTCTACTGTTTTGATTTCCTCTTCGGGAATTTTTGGCGGGTATTTTTCGTATAACGTATGAGGTGGTATTACGAACAGCTCTTCGTTGGCTTCCGGTGTGTTGGGTTTTGGGATCAGAGTTGTATTTTGCAAAGCGGTCTGTCCGGATAAGATTTCAGCACCGCTGATTTCGACCGGTTCAAAATTTGGGGCAGTTATTTGAATCGAATACGTAGAATATGGGCGCTCAGTACCCGGCATCATGCTATACTCCAATGGCGGTGCGGGCAGAGTGATCAGATCACTTTTGCCGGCACTGTTTGTTTCGGTTTCTTCAATTATATCGTTTGCATCATTGATATTACGGATCTGTATCTTGGCTCCGGCAATCGGTCTGGAGGTTCGGCGAGATGTGATATTTGCCTGAAAAAAACCGCTATCCGGCATATCTGTTGCTGCATATAGATCGTGAGACATAGAACCTCATTTCTGTGATTCTTTAAAAATCACACATAGTTTTGGATTATTGTATGCCTCTTGTCAGTCAGGAGTGAAAGATTGAAATAATATTTTCAGTATGATATAGTTGGTAGAAATGCTGCAATTGCGGCACAAACAGTATTAAAAACTACGGAATTGCAGATAACCTGCGAATTTGGCAAAATGGTCTGCGCGGACATCTGTAAACAGAAAAGAGGATTAACATGGAACAGATCAAGATTAAATATTTTACGGACAAGATCGAAAAACTTGCTTATATCGATGGGAAAAGTGATTGGATCGATCTGCGAGCTTCCGAAGAAGTTACATTAAAACAGGGTGAGTTTGCTTTGGTGCCACTTGGTGTGGCAATGGAACTTCCCAAAGGATATGAGGCACATATCGTACCGCGCAGCAGCACCTATAAAAATTTTGGCGTGATACAGGCAAATCATTGCGGTGTGGTAGACGGATCTTACTGCGGAGATAACGATATGTGGCGTATGCCGGTCATTGCAATGCGCGATACACAGATTCATGTAAACGACAGGATCTGCCAGTTTCGTATAATGAAAAATCAGCCGGAAATCTTATTCGAGGAAGTAGAACATTTGGAGGGCAAAGACAGAGGCGGCTTTGGAACTACCGGAAAACAATAACGAGTAGGGAGGACATTATGGATAAGAAAAAGATATTGCAGCATTTAGATCATACATTATTAAAACAGGATGCTACATGGGAGCAGATCAAGACACTTTGCGATGAGGGAATGCAGTATCATGTGGCAAGTGTGTGTATTCCACCTTGTTATGTCAAAGAGGCACGTGATTATGTCGCAGACCGCTTGAAGATCTGTACGGTGATCGGTTTTCCAAATGGCTATCAGACAACAGCTGTGAAAGTGGCAGAGACGAAAGAGGCAGTGGAAGATGGTGCGGATGAAATTGATATGGTGATCAATATCAATCGTGTGAAGGATGACCGCTTTGAAGAGGTACTGCAGGAAGTGAAAGAAATACGGGCAGCCTGCGAGGGGAAAGTCTTAAAAGTCATCATTGAGACTTGTCTTTTGACCAAAGAGGAAAAGATCAAAATGTGTGAGATCGTTACAAAGGCAGGGGCGGATTATATTAAGACTTCAACCGGATTTTCGACCGGAGGGGCCACGTTTGAAGATGTGGCACTGTTGCAAAAACATGTAGGAGATTCAGTGAAAGTCAAGGCTGCAGGAGGAATCTCATCGTTAGAAGATGCAGAGCGTTTCTTAAGGCTGGGGGCTGACCGCCTTGGAACAAGCAGATTGATTGCACTATGCAAATCGACGGATTAACTATTGCATGAGGAGCATAACGAAATAAGTTTGCATCACCCAACACTTGACACAAAAAGTGATTCTGTATAAACTATAATGTGATGCGTTTTAAGATTCTTTATAAAATGCAAATTTTGATGGTAATGCGTTCTTTATGGTGTACAGAGAAAAGGCCGCAGAATGGAGGTTCCAATGAATTATAAGGTAGCCGTGATACCTGGTGATGGTATCGGTCCGGAAATTGTCAGAGAGGCAAGAAAGGTATTAGATAAGGTTGGACAGAAATATGGTCATGAGTTTACATATCAGGAGCTGTTAATGGGTGGATGTTCCATTGATGCATATGGAGAGCCATTGACCGAGGAGACACTGGAAGCTGCGAAAGCAAGCGATTCCGTGTTGTTAGGTGCCGTGGGCGGCAACGTCGGACAGTCTAATTGGTATCAGCTTCCACCGGATAAACGACCGGAGGCAGGATTACTGAAGATTCGTAAGGGACTGGAATTATATGCTAATATCCGTCCGGCTGTGTTGTTTGATGAACTTAGCGGTGCATGTCCGCTGAAACCGGAACTGACAGAGGGTGGATTTGATTTTGTGGTAATGCGTGAGCTTACCGGCGGTCTGTATTTTGGGGATCGTAAGACGGTTGAAGAGAATGGTGTTAAGAAAGCGATCGACACGTTGACGTATGATGAAAATGAAATACGTCGTATCGCCAAATGGGGATTTGATGTCGCAATGAAGCGTGGTAAAAAGGTTTGCAGCGTGGATAAAGCGAATGTTTTGGATTCTTCCCGTTTGTGGAGAAGTGTTGTCGAGGAAGTGGCAAAGGATTATCCGGAAGTGGAACTTACTCATATGTTAGTAGATAACTGTGCGATGCAGCTTGTGCGTGATCCAAAGCAGTTTGATGTGATCCTTACAGAGAATATGTTTGGTGATATTTTATCAGATGAGGCAAGTATGGTGACCGGATCGATCGGTATGTTGTCTTCTGCAAGCCTTGGTGCAACGAAGTTAGGTCTATACGAGCCGAGTCATGGATCTGCACCGGATATTGCAGGACAAGATAAGGCGAATCCGATCGCAACTATTTTATCTGCAGCGATGATGCTTCGTTATTCCTTTGATCTGGAAAAAGAAGCCGATGCGATCGAGAATGCCGTGAAGCAGGTACTTAAAGACGGATATCGTACGATCGATATCATGGACGAGGGAAAGACGCAGGTCGGAACAATACGGATGGGTGATCTGATCGCAGAACGTATTTAATAGAACATAAATACACAAGGTAGATATTGGTGCCTGCAGATTCAAATGGCAGGTCTGGAAAGGAATAAGTGATTATTATGAGAAGTGATGCAGTAAAGAAAGGAATGCAGACAGCACCTCAGAGATCGTTGTTTAATGCATTAGGAATTACAGAAGAAGAATTGGAAAAGCCGTTGATCGGTATTGTGAGTTCTTACAATGAGATCGTGCCGGGACATATGAATATTGATAAGATCGTTGATGCTGTTAAAATGGGTGTTGCTATGGCTGGTGGAACTCCAATTGTTTTTCCGGCGATCGCAGTATGTGATGGTATTGCGATGGGACATACCGGTATGAAATACTCTCTTGTAACGAGAGATTTGATCTGTGATTCCACAGAGTGTATGGCATTGGCGCATCAGTTTGATGCATTGGTCATGGTGCCAAACTGTGATAAAAATGTTCCGGGTCTGTTGATGGCAGCCGCTAGATTGAATATACCAACAATTTTTGTCAGCGGTGGTCCGATGTTAGCCGGTCATGTTCAGGGCAACAAGACATCATTGTCTTCTATGTTTGAGGCAGTTGGTGCTCATGCTGCAGGTAAGATGACAGAGGAACAGGTAAATGATTATGTATGCAATGCTTGTCCGACATGTGGTTCCTGCTCCGGTATGTATACCGCCAATAGTATGAACTGCTTGACAGAGGCGATCGGTATGGGATTGCAGGGCAATGGTACGATCCCGGCTGTATATTCTCAGAGAATCAAGCTTGCAAAGCATGCGGGAATGAAGATCATGGAACTTTTGGAGAAAAATATCCGTCCAAGGGATATTTTGACAGAGCAGGCATTTATGAATGCGTTGACTGTAGATATGGCACTTGGATGTTCTACAAATACAATGCTTCATCTTCCGGCGATCGCACATGAAGCAGGCGTAGAACTTAACTTAGATATCGCAAATCATATCAGTGCAAAGACTCCGAACTTGTGTCATTTAGCGCCGGCAGGACATACCTATATGGAAGAGTTGAACGAGGCAGGCGGTGTCTATGCTGTTATGAATGAGCTGAGCAAGAAGGGCTTATTAAATACAGAACTTATTACTGCTACCGGTAAGACAGTAGGAGAGAATATTAAAGATTGTGTCAACCGCAATCCGGAAGTTATCCGTCCGATTGACAATCCATATAGCGAGACTGGCGGAATTGCAGTACTGCGAGGTAATATCGCACCGGATTCCGGCGTGGTAAAACGTTCTGCAGTAGTTCCGGAGATGATGGTACATGAAGGCCCGGCACGTGTGTTCGAATGCGAGGAAGACGCTATTGCGGCTATCAAGGGTGGCAAGATCGTTGCCGGAGACGTAGTAGTTATCCGCTATGAGGGACCTAAGGGTGGTCCCGGAATGCGTGAGATGTTGAATCCGACTTCTGCAATTGCTGGTATGGGACTTGGCTCTAGTGTAGCATTGATCACAGACGGAAGATTTTCCGGTGCATCGCGTGGAGCAAGTATTGGACATATTTCTCCAGAGGCAGCCGTTGGCGGTCCGATCGCTTTAGTCGAAGAAGGAGATATTATTGCAATTGATATCCCGGCAAATGCGATCAATGTCAAAGTCTCTGATGAAGTTTTGGCAGAGCGTCGTGCAAAATGGCAGCCAAGAGAGCCGAAGGTCAAGAGTGGTTATTTGGCACGCTATGCGTCGATGGTTACATCAGCAGATAAGGGAGCAATTTTACAGATTCAGTAGAAGAGTGGAGGAAAGTCATGCAATTAACAGGTTCACAGATTGTGATAGAATGTTTGAAAGAACAAGGGGTAGACACAGTATTCGGTTATCCGGGTGGTGCTATTCTGAACATATATGACGAATTATATCGTCATCAGGATGAAATTAGACATGTCCTTACATCTCATGAGCAGGGAGCATCTCATGCAGCAGATGGATATGCCAGAGCAACAGGTAAAGTTGGTGTATGTATGGCAACAAGCGGACCCGGAGCAACTAATTTAGTTACCGGAATTGCGACAGCTTATATGGACTCTGTTCCATTGGTTGCTATTACATGTAACGTTGGCAAGGCGTTACTGGGTAAAGATTCTTTTCAGGAAATTGATATTGCCGGAGTGGCAATGCCGATTACGAAATACAGCTTTCTGGTAAAGGAAGTTGATAAATTGGCTGATACGATCCGTCGTGCCTTTACAATCGCAAAATCCGGCAGACCGGGTCCGGTCTTGATCGATATTGCGAAAAATGCAACGAGTGACAAAGCTGAATATGAGCCGAAAGTTCCGGAAAAGATCGAACGCAGCACAGAAAATATTGACGATGCTGTTATTGATGAGGCAATCAAGGTACTGCGCAATGCCAAGAAACCGATGGTATTCGTTGGTGGCGGCGCTGTGATCTCAGGTGCGGATAAAGAACTTAAGGAATTTGTGGAAAAAGTAGACGCACCGGTAACGGATACGTTAATGGGTAAAGGTGCATTTCCGGGTACCGATGACCGATATGTGGGAATGCTTGGAATGCATGGAACAAAGACTGCCAATTTAAGTGTTTCAGAGTGCGATGCGCTGGTAGTTGTTGGTTCCCGTTTCTCTGATCGTGTGACAGGCAATACGGCAAACTATGCGAAGAATGCAACGATCATTCAGATTGACATTGATGAAGCGGAGATCAACAAGAATGTATCGGTTGATATGAGCATTATTGGTGATGTGAAAGCTGTTTTGGAGCGTATGAATGAGCGCATGGAACAGATGTATCATAAAGAGTGGATGGATAAGGTGATGGCAAGAAAGGATGCACTGCCAATGACTTATTCTGAGGAGGGATTGACTTGTCCATATGTTATGGAGAAGTTGGACGAGTTGACAGACAGTGATAAGACGATCATTTGTACGGAAGTCGGTCAGCATCAGATGTGGGCGGCGCAGTATTACCACTATACACATCCACGCACACTGATTACTTCCGGTGGCCTTGGAACAATGGGATATGGATTGGGTGCATCACTGGGTGCACAGGTCGGCTGTCCGGATAAACGTGTTATTAACATTGCCGGAGATGGATGCTTCCGCATGAACATGAATGAGTTAGCAACTGCAAGCCGTTATAACATTCCGATTATTGAGGTTATTATTAACAATCAGGTGCTTGGAATGGTTCGCCAGTGGCAGACGTTATTCTATGGAAAACGTTATTCGCAGACGGTACTGAATGACAAAGTTGATTATATCAAACTGTCTGAGGCACTTGGGGTGAAAGCAATCCGAGTTACAAAGAAGGAAGAGGTTGAGGGAGCAATCAAAGAAGCGCTTTCTACAAAAGGTCCGGTTGTGATCGAGGTTGTGATCGAGAGTGATGATAAGGTATTCCCGATGGTTGCACCGGGTAAGAACTTAGAAGACTGTTTTGATGAGAAAGATTTGCAAAAACAGCAGTAAGCGTGTTAATCCTGGTATAGTCTGACACGAAGTTCGAGTAGGCTTTAGTGGAAGAGTTGAATGTTTTGATATTCATGATACATAGCAGGGTTTCATATATTTACAAAGTGACAAAAGGAAAGGGGATTCCCGGACCGTTTTGGTTTTTGCGTAGTATGCGCCGCAAAAATTCAATAAAAATATGCGTATACAGAAATGAGGAGAAATATGAGCAGAGTTTATAATTTTTCAGCAGGACCGGCAGTATTGCCAGAGGAAGTATTGCAGGAAGCAGCAGATGAGATGTTGGATTATCAGGGTTCCGGCATGTCCGTTATGGAAATGAGTCATCGCTCAAAGGTGTATGATAATATTATCAAGACCGCAGAACAGGATCTGCGTGATCTGATGAATATTCCGGATAACTACAAGGTACTCTTCCTTCAGGGAGGTGCTTCACAGCAGTTTGCAATGATTCCGATGAATCTGATGAAGAACAAGGTTGCTGATTACATTGTAACCGGACAATGGGCAAAGAAGGCATGGCAGGAAGCTTCCAAATATGGTAAAGCGAATAAGATCGCTTCCTCCGAGGATAAAACATTCTCGTACATCCCAGACTGTTCGGATCTGCCGATCTCCGAAGATGCCGACTATGTATACATTTGTGAAAATAACACAATTTATGGTACGAAATACAAAGAGCTGCCAAACACAAAGGGTAAGACATTAGTTGCAGATGTATCTTCCTGCTTTTTGTCAGAACCGGTAGATGTCACAAAGTATGGCGTGATTTATGGCGGTGTACAGAAAAATATCGGACCGGCAGGTGTTGTCATTGTGATCATCCGCGAGGATCTTATTACAGAAGATGTTTTGGAAGGTACACCAACAATGTTACAGTACAAAATACATGCAGATGCACAGTCTCTGTATAACACACCACCAGCATATGGTATTTACATTTGCGGTAAGGTATTTAAGTGGCTCAAGAAAATGGGCGGCTTAGAGGCTATGAAGAAGCACAACGAAGAGAAAGCAAAGATCCTGTATGACTTCTTGGATCAGAGTAAACTTTTCAAGGGTACGGTAGTGCCAAAAGATCGTTCTTTGATGAATGTTCCGTTTGTAACAGGTGATGCAGATATGGATGCTAAGTTTGTCAAAGAGGCAACAGAAGCTGGTTTTGTTAACTTGAAAGGTCATCGTACCGTAGGTGGAATGAGAGCCAGCATTTACAATGCAATGCCAAAAGAGGGCGTAGAGAAGTTGGTTGAGTTTATGAAGAAGTTCGAGGAGGAAAATGCGTAATGTTTCAGTATAGTTGCTTAAATCCGATCGCACAGATTGGCTTAGATGGTTTTGATGGACAATATGAAAAGACAGATGATGTGAATGCGGCTGATGTAGTGCTTGTTAGAAGTGCAGCGATGCACGATATGGAGCTTTCTGATAAGCTCTGTGCTATCGCACGTGCCGGTGCCGGTGTCAACAATATTCCATTGGATAAATGTGCGGATCAGGGTATCGTTGTATTTAACACACCGGGTGCAAATGCTAACGGTGTAAAAGAGATGGTGGTATCCGGTATGCTTTTGGCTGCCAGAGATATTGCAGGTGGAATGCAGTGGGTTAAGGACAACGCTGACGATGAAAATATTTCCAAATCCATGGAAAAGGCAAAGAAGAATTTTGCCGGTACAGAGTTAAAAGGCAAAAAACTTGGTGTTATCGGACTTGGAGCTATCGGTGTGTTAGTTGCTAATGTGGCAAGACATTTCGGAATGGAGATTTATGGTGTAGATCCATTCTTATCCGTTAATAATGCGTTATCTCTTTCCAGAGATGTTACCGTTGTAAAATCTTACGATGAGCTGTATCAGGTATGTGATTATATTACAATTCATGTTCCTTATATTCCTGAGACAAAAGGAATGCTCAACAAGGAAGCTTTCGATCAGATGAAGGATGGCGTTGTTATCTTGAACTTTGCACGTGATCTTTTGGTAAATGATGATGACATGAAAGCTGCTTTGGAGTCTGGAAAGGTGCGTCGTTATGTAACAGATTTCCCAAATCCAGCCGTTGTTAAGATGCCGAATGTGATCGCAACACCGCATCTCGGTGCCTCTACAGCAGAGTCAGAGGATAACTGTGCCGTTATGGCAGTACATGAGCTTCGTGAATTTTTAGAGAATGGTAATATCATCAATTCTGTAAACTATCCAAATTGTGATGCAGGTGTCTGCAATACAGAAGGACGTATTACAGTTGCACATAAAAACATCCCAACGATGTTGACACAGTTTACCAATGTATTTGCTGAAGAAGGAATTAATATCGCACATATGACAAATAAGAGCCGTGGTGATTATTCATATTGTGTATTCGATATTGATGCTGCTTCTTCAAAGGCATTGGAAGATAAGCTGAATGCAATTGATGGTGTATTAAAGGTACGTATCATCAAATAATGTAGTACGATACATAATTTGCCGGATCGTTACTCTGAAAATTTTGGGGTAACGATCCTTTTTTTGAGGAGTTTTGATCTCGTATAGCAGTTGGAGGAAATGGACATGAATTATGAGGAAGCACGTAACTATATTGCACATATTCAGGGAAATCTCGGAAGTGACTATTCGTTGAAGGAAGTCACAAGATTAGCGGAATATATGGATAGGCCGGATAAAAAATTGCAGATTGTGCATATTGCAGGAACCAATGGAAAAGGGTCTGCAGGAAATTATCTGGCTGGTATTTTGGCGGCATCGGGATATCGTGTGGGACGTTACGTGTCACCGACAACGCATTATTTGGAGCGTGTTCAGAAATGGGAGCCATATACAGAGCAAGCAGTTACGATCTCAGCACAGGAAGCAGCAAAGCTGCTGACTAAATTGCGCGTCTTTTGCGAGCAGATGGTCAAAGAGGGATATCATCATCCTACTGCATTCGAGATTGAGACGATATTGGCAATGCAGCAGGGTGTGGACTGGAATGTGGATGTCATGTTAGTCGAATGTGGTCTTGGGGGAAGAATGGATGCCACGAATTTTATTACCGATCCGCTGCTTTGTATGATTACTTCGATCAGCAGAGATCATATGGCGGTTTTAGGAGAAACGGTCACGGAGATTGCTGAAGAAAAATATGGGATCATTAAGAAGGGAGCACAGGTCGTATCTGCACCGCCTAAAGAATTACAGCCATTATTAGAGCGTGTATGTCGTGAAACCGGTGCACATTTGCATCTGGTGCAATCGGTGGGACAAGTACAGATCCATTCCTGCGAAGAGACGCAGTTTTATTATCGTGACCGGTCCTATGTGTTATCTACGCCGGGATTGTATCAGATCGATAATGCAGCACTTGCACTGGAAACCGCACAGTGCATGCAGTCGATTGGCTTTGCAAAGATCAACGAAGAGAGTATGAAACGGGGAATATATTCCAGCCGGTGGCCCGGCAGAATGGAAGTGATCTGCAAGAAGCCGATCATTTTATTGGACGGAGCACATAATGAGGATGCTGCCAAACGGCTTGTACAAAGCTTAGAAGCATATTATCCGGGACAAAAATGGCAATTTATTATGGGTGTTTTTGCGGATAAAGAGTATCAAAAAATGATTCATATTCTGCTTCCGTATGCCAAACGTTTTTTGACCGTGACTGCACCGGGTCCCAGAGGGCTTGATAGCGGTAAATTAGCAAAAACGATATGGCAGACAGCACAGAAGTTTGGAGAGAACAGGTTATCTTTGGAAGATATACAAGATGTTCGCACGATGTCGGATGCGCTTTATCAGACATTACAGATTGGAGAAAATACGATAATCTGTGGCTCGTTGTCCATTCAGGGTGCGGTACAGCGTTTTATGTCTGAAGCAGGTGAAATGGAGGAATAGAATGAGGGAACAAACCAAAAGAACAGAAATATATAAAAGAGCGTTATTTCTTGCGGTACCGATGATGATCCAAAACGGGATCACGAATATGGTGGGATTGGTTGATAATGTTATGGTGGGAAAGCTGGGCACAGAATCGATGACCGCAGTTTCTATTGTAGGACAGCTGATCTTTGTGTTTAACCTTGCAATATTCGGAGGAATATCAGGTCCGGGTATCTATGGAGCGCAATATTATGGACAAAGAAATGAGGAGGGATTTCGACATACCTTTCGTATCAAGCTCTGGATATGTCTCGCATGTGTTATTATAGGAACGCTTATTTTTATGACAAGTGGAGAAACCTTGATCAGTATGTATCTACATGGTGAAAGTGCGCAGATGGATGCAGCGCTTACCATGCATCTGGGAAAAGAATATATGACGATCATGTTGTTTACGCTGTTGCCTTTTAGTATTACGCAGGTATACGCCAGCAGCTTAAGAGAGACCGGATATAGCGTCAAACCAATGATTGCCGGGATACTATCCGTTATCGTTGATATCGTGTTTAATTACCTGTTGATCTTTGGCAAATTTGGAATGCCAAGACTTGAAGTAAAAGGAGCTGCGATCGCAACATTGTTAGCACGTATCGTTGAGTGCGTGATCGTGGTAGCGTGGGCACATTATGAGCGTAGAACACACAGTTTTCTGATCGGTATTTACCGAACGATGCGCATCCCTAAGGAAATATCAATTCTGATGATCAAAAAAGGTCTGCCTATCTTTTTTAATGAGTTTTTGTGGGCAGGAGGATTAGCGGCATTGACCCAGTGTTATTCAACCAAAGGTTTAGAGATTATTGCGGGACTTACCATCTCTAATGTTATCTGTAACCTGCTTAATGTTGTGTTTGTTGCATTAGGCTCTGCCGTGGGAATTTTATCCGGTCAGACACTTGGAGCCGGGAAGTTTGAGAAAGCGAAAGAAAATGCGTTTCATTTGATGTGGTTTACCTGTTTTGTCTGTGTGGGCCTTACGGTTATTTTGATCGCTTTTTCAGGGATTTTTCCAAAAGTATACGATACGACCGAACAGGTACGGGGGTATGGTCAGAAATTTATTGTGATCACAGCATTATTTTTCCCAATACAGGGGCTGCTAAATTCCTTATATTTCACTTTACGTTCCGGTGGAAAGACGGTGATCACCTTTTTGTTTGATAGTGTATTTTCATGGGTCGTGACAGTGCCGGTAGCAGCAGTGTTGTGTTTAACAACGCCGTTGTCTGTGTTTGTGATCTATGCCATTGTTCAGTCGTTAGATCTGATCAAAGTCGCAATTGGCTATGGTTTGATCCGCAAAGGGATTTGGATCAGCACTATTGTCGACTGATAGTAAATTATGCTATGATAATGTAGTGTTGTTTTTTGACACGATCTTTATAGGATGACAGTAATATGGATCATTCTTTACCGGTTGTAAGGAATATTCACCGCAAAGTATGTGGTAGGAAGGTATGAATCATGCAGATAGGAACAAAACAATTTCAATTTGACGGACATCATGTATATGTGATGGGAATTTTGAATGTAACACCGGACTCGTTTTCGGATGGCGGCAAGTTTAATCATTTAGATCAGGCTTTGGCGCATGTGGAGGAAATGGTTGCGCAGGGTGCCGATATTATAGATATCGGAGGAGAATCAACAAGACCCGGTTATCAGAAGATAACCGTGGAAGAAGAAATCGAGCGTGTGACAGAAGTGATACGAAAAGTTAAAGAACGATTTGATGTACCGGTATCATTGGACACCTACAAGGCACCCGTTATGGACGCAGGACTGTCTGCAGGTGCAGACATGGCAAATGATATATGGGGACTGCGTTATGATGAGCTATTCGCACAGGAAGGCTGCAAATCTGTTTGGGAGATCGGTACGATGGCGGAGATCGTCGCAAAACACCACAAACCGGTCTGCATTATGCATAATCGTCCAAAAGCAGAATATGGGCATTTTCTGATCGACATGAAGAAAGATCTGCAAAGATCGCTTATGCTCGCAGATGCGGCAGGCATAGCGAGAGATCAGATTATATTAGATCCCGGTGTTGGCTTTGGCAAAACATACGAGCAGAATTTGGCGGTGTTAGCACATTTAGATACTTTTTTGGATTTTGAATTGCCGCTTCTTCTGGCAACTTCCAGAAAATCGGTGATCGGTCTTACGTTAGATCTTCCGGTTGAGGAGCGGGAAGAGGGGACGATGGTAACGAGTGTGTTAGCGGCGTTGAATCATTGGGATATGGTCCGTGTGCACGACGTTGAGAAAAATGTACGCGCACTGCGTATGACAGAAAAGATCATGTCTTTACAATAAATAATGGATTTATGCCCTGACTATATTCACAAAAGGAAGGGGGACGTTCCGTGGAAGAAAACAGGATCAGAGAGCACTATGTGTTTTTTGGCAGAGTGCAGGGAGTTGGATTTCGATACCGCGCAAAATATGTTGCGAATGGTCTCAGAATTACCGGATGGGTTCGAAATGACTGGGATGGAACGGTTGAAATGGAAGCACAGGGAACGTTAGAACAGTTGAATCAAATGCTCAAATTGATCAATCAGGGAACCTATATTCAAGTAGAGGATCTTCGTCGGAAAACGATTCCGTTAGATCGGGAGGAACGAGGGTTTCATGTACGGTAATCTTGACAAAAGACAAGGTTTATGCTACAAAAAATGAGGCAATAGAGATAAGAAATGAGGTAGAAAAATGAAAGTTGCAAATTTAGTGGGATCACGTTTTAAGGAAAAGCCATCAGACTGTGTGATTGACAGCCATGCGTTAATGGTGCGTGGTGGTTATATGAAATATGTTGGCAATGGCATATATTCGGAGTTCCCGACATTGCGTCGTGTAACAAGCAAGATTGAGAACATTATCCGTCAGGAGATGGATGCTATTGACGGACAGGAAGTATTATTCCCTGTTGTGCTTCCTGCAGATTTATGGGATGAATCCGGACGTTACGAAAGTGTTGGCAGCGAGTTGCTGCGTTTTACAGACCGCAATGATGCACGAATGGTATTGGGAATGACGCATGAGGAGGCTGCTGTTCAGCTTGTCAGAGAATATGCACAGTCCTACACAAAATATCCGTTTATGATCTACCAGTTTCAGCGCAAATTCCGTGATGAGGCAAGACCTCGTGCAGGAATGATCCGTGTGCGTGAATTTACGATGAAAGATGCATATTCTTTCCATACATCCCAGGAAGATTTGGAAAAATATTATGATGTTTGTTATCAGGCCTACAATCGCATTTTCCAGAAAGCAGGTATCCCGGAAGTAGTTACCGTAGCTTCGGATTCCGGTATGATGGGCGGTAATATATCACATGAGTATATGCTTCTTACACCGGTAGGAGAAGATTCCATCGTTCTTTGTGAGGAATGTGATTATCGTGCCAATATGGAAGCAGCAGCAAACTGTGTTTCCGGTGACAAGATCGGGGAGCAGGCAGAGCTTGCAATGATCGAGACTCCAGACTGCAAAACAATCGAAGATGTATGTGCATTCCTGCACAGTGATGTAGAAAGTTCCTGCAAAGCGGTTGTTTATCAGAAGGCAAGCAATGGCCAATTTGTCGTTGGCTTTGTTCGTGGCGATTATGAGGTCAATGAGACAAAACTGCGTAATCTGGTTGGCGAAGAGATCTATCCGGCAGAGATTACAGAAGATTCCTGCTTAGTAGCCGGCTATATCGGACCATATGCAATTTCGGAAGAAGTAGAATATTATTTGGATCTGACATTGCAGGGGATCGAGTCTATGGTTGCCGGAGCAAACAAAGAGGGTTATCATTATACAGGACTCAATTTAAATCGAGATCTGAAAGACGCAAAATATGTTGACATTGCAAAAGTAAAAGCTGGCAGTGTATGCCCATGCTGTGGCAAGCCTGCTATTACGATCAAACGAGGTATTGAAGTAGGTAATATCTTCCAGCTTGGAACGAAGTATACTAAGGCAATGAATATGACCTATACAGATGAAAACGGCGAGTTAAAGAATCCGATCATGGGCTGCTATGGTATTGGAGTTGGACGTATGGCAGCATCTATCTGTGAGGCGCATCATGACGAATACGGTCCAATCTGGCCAATTTCCATTGCTCCTTGGGAGGTAGAAGTATGTTGTCTGCGTGCCGACGACGAAGAGTGCAAAAAGGTTGCGGATGACATGTATACCGGTCTGCAGGATGCCGGCATTGAGACAATATATGATGACAGAGATGTCCGTCCAGGTGCTATGTTCTCTGACGCAGATCTGATCGGGGCACCGATCCGTGTGGTTGTCAGCCCTAGAAACTTAAAGGAATCAAAGGTTGAGATCACAACACGTGATAAGGCAGTAAAGGAAATGGTTGACTTAGACAAAGCAAAAGAGTATGTCATCGCACTTCGTCAGAAATTGTTTGATGACATTGCCAGTCATGTTGAGGCATATCAGAAATAATGACAACTTCTTTTTGAAGCTGACATTTTTGGCTTTTTTTTGAAATGGACAGTTGACATTTTTGAAAAAATATTTTATAGTATTTCTTCGGGGACAGTAGTTGTCCCCGAATTACGGCGTGTGGCTCAGTTTGGTAGAGCGCTACGTTCGGGACGTAGAAGTCGCAGGTTCAAATCCTGTCACGCCGATGATACAAGGATACAGTAGGGACAGTAGTCAGAAGAATCCTTGGCAGGGGCGCCGAAGATCTTGAGCAATCAAGAGCTTCGGTTTTTCTTTTTCTTGTATTGAAATACATTTTGTTTTCGTGTAAAATGGTATCGGCTATAAGGATAAGGATGTTTTCGGACATTTTGACAGAATGGAGGTAACCATGTACAAGATTAATGACAATTACTTAAAATTACCAGGAAGTTATTTGTTCTCGACGATTGCAAAGAAAGTTGCAGCATATTCGTCGGCAAATCCGGACAAAGAGATCATCAAGTTAGGGATTGGTGATGTGACACAGCCACTTGCACCGGCGATCATTGAGCGTCTGCATAGTGCAGTGGATGAGATGGCACATGCAGAAACCTTTAAGGGATATGCTCCGGATCTGGGCTATGAATTTTTGCGTACTACGATCGTGGAAAATGATTATAAAGCACGCGGCTGTAAGATCTCTGCCGATGAGATTTTCGTCAGCGATGGTGCGAAGAGCGATTCCGGTAATATTGGAGATATTTTTTCAGTAGACAATAAGATTGCCGTATGTGATCCGGTATATCCGGTATATGTGGATACGAATGCAATGGCAGGCCGTACCGGTACTTATGATCCTAAGACGGAGAAATGGTCGGATGTGATCTATATGCCATGCACCAAGGAAAATGGTTTCTGCCCGGAATTACCAACAGAGACACCGGATATTATTTATCTGTGTTTTCCGAATAACCCAACCGGAACAACGATTACAAAATCCCAGTTACAGGAATGGGTTGACTATGCCTTGAAGGTTGGCGCAGTGATCATTTATGATGCAGCGTATGAGGCATATATTTCAACACCGGATGTTCCACACAGCATTTATGAGTGCGAAGGTGCTACCGCATGTGCCATTGAGATTAGAAGCTTTTCTAAAAATGCAGGATTTACCGGAACAAGACTTGGATTTACGGTGATTCCAAAAGAGTTAAAATGTGGAGACGTTACATTGCACAGCTTATGGGCACGCCGTCATGGCACGAAGTTCAATGGTGCTCCATATATCATTCAGGCAGCAGGTGCGGCAGTATATTCGGAGGCAGGTAAGAAGCAGACGGGTGAACAGATCGCATATTATATGAACAATGCTAAGACGATCCGTGATGGATTGATCTCTGCCGGTTATGAAGTGTTTGGCGGTGTAGATGCACCATATATCTGGTTGAAGACACCGGATAAGATGACTTCTTGGGAGTTCTTTGACTACCTGTTAGAGGAGCTTAATATTGTCGGAACACCTGGTTCCGGATTTGGTCCGAGCGGTGAAGGATATTTCCGACTGACTGCATTTGGCAGTGCCGAAAATACAGTTAAGGCAATGGATCGTATTAAAAATGGGAAAGCATAAATAGAAAATATTCACACGGCGGCGGAGAGTCGATCGATGCTTGCAGTGAGACAATGAAAACGGACAGAAAAATTCATGTTCCTGTCCGTTTTCCCTATCTACTATAGACAACCCTACGAATGGGGCATTGAGAGGTTGGAGGTTTCGATGAAACATAATTATTTAAAAGGAATCTGTGGTCTGCTTATGATGGCTCTTGTTATCGTGAGTTTACCGAAAACAGTGATGGCGGATGCCGAAGTGAAGGAAGAGGATACAAGCTATGATCGCTATATCGCTTTTGGAGAGGATCTATCTAAAAGTGAAAAGCAGAAGGTCATGGATTCATTTGGTATTACAAAATCCGATTTAAAAAATTATAAAACGATTAAGATCACAAACAAAGAAGAACATGAATATCTTGGTGATTATATTGCATCTTCCGTGATCGGAAAGCGTGCTCTGTCTTCTGTAATGGTCGTAAAGACCGAGAAGGGCAGCGGAGTACATGTAACAACGGATAATATCAGTTATTGTACGTCTGGTATGTATACCAATGCGCTTGTAACCGCGGGATTGGAAGATGCAGAGGTCAAAGTTACCGGACCGTTTAAGATTTCCGGAACATCTGCACTGGTTGGCGCTATGAAGGCATATTCTGTTATGACCGGTAAAGAAATTTCAGAAGATACGATGGATGCAGCAACGAATGAGCTGGTGGCTACTGCCAATCTTGCAGAAGCGGTTGGTGATAGCGACAAGGCAGAACAGTTGATCGCAGCTGCCAAGGAAAAAGTATTATCCCAGCGGTTGACGAAGCGTGAAGATATAAAAAAAGCAATTGAATCCTCTGCTAAGGAACTGGGTATTGAGGTTCCGGAAGACGAGGTAGACAAGCTTGTTACTATGATGCAGAAAGTATCTAAAGTGGATGTTAATGTGGATGCATTGAAGAAACAGGCTGGTGAGATTTATAATAAATTGAAAGATGCAGGAATCGATCTGTCAAATGTGGATACAAAGGGTCTTGCACAAAAGATAGGCGATTTCTTTGCAAATATATTTGAAGCGATCGTACGTTTCTTCTCTGGATTATTTGGATAAGAAATGTATGCAGAAATGGAGGTAAAACGATGGCAAATGTAATCTCGGATGAAACAATAGAGTACGTTGGTATTTTGGCAAAATTAGAGCTTTCCGAGGAAGAGAAGGAAAATGCCAAAAAAGATATGGAAGAGATGTTGGATTATATTGACAAACTCGGTGAGCTTGACACATCCAGTGTAGAGCCGTTGTCACATGTATTCCCGGTTCATAATGTATTTCGCGAGGATGAAGTGAATGAACACGATGGACGAGAAAACACATTGGCAAATGCACCGGAACGCAATGGAGACAGTTTCGTAGTGCCGAAAACTATTTTGGGCGATTAGTATAAAACAGAAATGGAGGAAAAAGCATGTCTTTAATGAGTTTGACAGCGGCTGAGCTTGGCAGAAAAATTAAATCAGGTGAAGTGACAGCAGTTCAGGCAGCGCAGGAAGCACTTGATGCGATCGCAGCCAAAGAGACTGCAGTAAATAGTTTTGTTACGGTTGTGGACAGGGATAAGGTTTTGGCACAGGCAGAGAACGTGCAAAAACAGATAGAAGCCGGAGAATATGCAGACAGCCCTTTGGCGGGTGTACCGGTAGCAATTAAAGATAATATGTGCATAGAGGGAATACTTACAACCTGTAGTTCGAAGATCTTAAATAATTTTTATCCGACGTATACGGCAGAGGCAGTTTTGAACTTGCAGAAAGCAGGGACCGTCATTATTGGAAAAACAAATATGGATGAGTTTGCCATGGGAAGTACAACAGAAACTTCTGCTTATGGCGAGACCAAAAATCCTTGGAATACAAAGCATGTGCCGGGAGGTTCGTCCGGTGGTTCTTGTGCCGCTGTTGCAGCGGAGGAGTGTTCTTTTGCCCTCGGTTCAGATACCGGCGGATCTATTCGCCAGCCATCTTCCTTCTGTGGCGTAACAGGTATTAAGCCAACTTACGGAACGGTATCGCGTTATGGCTTGATCGCATATGGATCTTCGTTGGATCAGATCGGACCGGTTGCCAAGGACGTTACAGACTGTGCAATGATCTTGGAAGCGATCGCCTCCCATGATCCGAAAGATTCCACTTCCGTACAGCGTGATGATCTGAGATTTACAGATGCTTTGGTAGATGATGTGAAGGGAATGCGCATTGGTATTCCGAAAGATTACTTTGGCGAGGGTCTTGATCCGGAAGTGAAAGCTGCTGTGCTTCAGGCAGCCAAAGAATTAGAAAAGAAAGGTGCTATTGTTGAAGAGTTTGATCTTAGCTTAGTAGAGTATGCAATTCCTGCATACTATGTCATTGCCTGTGCAGAGGCAAGCTCGAATCTGGCACGTTTTGATGGTGTGAAATATGGTTACCGTACGGATGCTTATGAGGGGTTGCATCAGATGTATAAGAAATCCCGTTCAGAGGGATTCGGCGCAGAAGTAAAACGTCGTATCATGCTTGGGTCTTTTGTACTTAGTTCAGGCTATTATGATGCCTATTATTTGAAGGCACTTCGTACCAAAGCGTTGATCAAAAAGGCGTTTGATGAAGCATTTGCTAAATATGATGTGATCTTAGGTCCGGCTGCACCGACGACGGCACCGGAGCTTGGTAAGAGTCTGAGTGATCCGTTAAAGATGTACTTGGGAGATATTTATACGATTTCTGTAAATCTTGCAGGTCTTCCGGGAATTTCTGTTCCATGTGGCAAAGATTCGAAAGGTCTGCCGATCGGATTGCAATTGATCGGTGATTGTTTCCAGGAGAACAAGATCATTCGTGCAGCATATGCATATGAGCAGACAAGATCGTATGAGCATAGTCCGATGGCATAATCGGTGAGAAAAGAAACGGGGAACGATACTTTGCTACAAGGTATCGGAAGAAATATAATGGAGGACAGATCATGAAACAATACGAGACAGTCATAGGATTAGAGGTTCATGTGGAGTTAGCGACCAAGACAAAGATCTTCTGTTCCTGCTCTACAGAATTTGGCGGAGCACCAAATTCACATACATGTCCGGTATGTACCGGAATGCCGGGTTCTTTGCCGGTATTAAATAAAAAAGTAGTAGAATATGCAGCAGCAGTTGGTCTTGCTACCAACTGTACGATCACACAAAATTGTAAGTTTGACCGTAAGAATTATTTCTACCCGGATAATCCACAGAATTATCAGATATCGCAGCTTTATCTTCCCATCTGTCGTAATGGTGGTATTGAGATTGAGACAGAAGATGGTGCAAGAAAGACAATTGGTATTCATGAGATTCATATGGAGGAAGATGCCGGTAAATTAGTTCACGATGAGTGGGACGAAAACTCTTTAGTTGATTTCAACCGTTCCGGTGTGCCGTTGATCGAGATCGTATCAGAGCCGGATATGCGCTCAGCGTCAGAGGTGATCGCCTATTTGGAAAAGCTGCGAATGATCATTCAGTATTTGGGTGCATCTGATTGTAAACTTCAGGAAGGTTCGATGCGTGCTGATGTCAATTTATCCGTGCGTGAAGTAGGAGCAACAGAGTTTGGAACGAGAACGGAGATGAAAAACCTGAATTCTTTTAAGGCAATCGCACGTGCGATCGAGTCCGAAAGAGAACGTCAGATTGATTTGATCGAGGCTGGCAAAGAGGTTGTTCAGGAAACCAGAAGATGGGATGATGCGAAGGAATATTCTTATGCAATGCGTTCTAAGGAGGATGCTCAGGATTATCGTTATTTCCCAGAGCCTGATCTTGTGCCGATCATTATTAGTGATGAGTGGCTGGATGAGATCCGTGCAAGACAGCCGGAATTGCAGGAAGAGAAGCTGGCGCGTTATATGGACGAATATAAACTTCCGGAGTATGATGCTAAGATTTTGACCGGCAATAAGCATTTGGCAGATCTGTTCGAAAAGACGACAGAAATCTGTCATGTACCGAAGAAAGTTTCTAACTGGCTTATGGGTGAGACGATGCGCTTGATGAAAGATGCAGATCTGGAACCGGAGCAGTTATCGTTCTCTCCGGAAAATCTTGCCAAGTTGATCGGACTTACGGAGGAGCGCGCAATCAATAGTTCCGTTGCCAAAGAGGTGTTTGAACACATATTCAACGAAAACATTGATCCGGTGCAGTATGTTGAGGAAAATGGTCTTCGCACGGTTGCAGATGATGGAGCACTTCGAGCAACCATTGAGGAAATCGTATCAAATAATCCGCAGTCTGTGGAAGATTATCGTGCCGGCAAGAAAAAAGCGATCGGCTTCTTAGTGGGGCAGACAATGAAAGCAACACAGGGTAAAGCAGATCCGGGAATGGTCAATCAGATTTTGACAGAGTTGTTACAGGGGTGATCTGTGCACACCAGATAGATCCCGTAAAAGCTTAGTGTGCAGAAATGAGGAGTGTCGTGAGTACAAATAGAGTGGAACAACGGAGAAGCAAACGAATACCGACAAAGATGAATTTGGAAGTATCTTCTCTGTTTAAGCAGGATAATGTCAAAGTTAATAATATTAATGCACCAATTGAGGTGATTGATATTTCAAAAGACGGCATTGGATTTTTATCATCGAGTATGCTTCCAATTGGATTTTATTTTAATGCCAGATTGGAATTTGAGAAACACGATCGTTGTTTGAATTGTGTTGTGCGTATTATTCGTCAGGCGGAGCATGCAGATGGTGTTTTCAATTATGGTTGCGAATTTGTAGGGATGGCATCCGTGTTTGATTATATTTTTGAGGAAATAGAACAGAGCGCAGAATGATCTACGCTCTGATATCAAAGGAAAAACGTTTCATTTCTTCTGTGGCATTGGTTTTGATCCGGGTGTTCAAAAAGTCATCCATCGAAACCGGTGCCTCTTCTTGTTTTGTTACTTGAATATTTGTTTGATATCCCATATCTGCTAAATTCTGTGTTAGAAGTGCTGCATTTTTACGGAGCAGCTCCACGCTAAATTCGTCGTCAAGACGAAAGTTGGCGGCAATGTTTTGATGATCCTTATCGAGTCTGATCTCTAGTTTTCCAAGATGTTCCAGATCCAAATGGAGCAGTACACGCATCTTTTCCGGATCTGCCTGCCGTTTTTCTTTTTGCGTGTAAACATATAATTCACTGCCTGCCGTCTGACTTGGCAGTTTGATCGGCAGTTGCAGATAGGTGAACGTTTCGTTTAGTTCTTTCATAAATTGTATATTACTTTGTATATCGTGCGCATTCTGCTCGAATTGTCTGGAGTCTGACCCGGAAAGGGAAGAACCGATCAACTGTTCTAAGGAATGCATTTGAGACTGGATTTGTTCCAAAAACATACCCGGCTGTCCCTTTTGAGATAGATGATCGGGGGTGATACTCCAGTTGTTTTCCAAACTTTTAGCAAATAATGACGCAAATTCATCAGATCGCAAAACCTCTTTTAGCAATGAAGGATCCGAAAGAGAGATAACATTTTTGAGTACTTGCATCGTTTCCTGAATAGAAGCATTGCCGGATAGGATCTGTGCCAAAAAAGATGGGCTGACCGGCAGCTTGCTAAGCAGTGCTGCAAATGAAGATCTTGCATCCTCGGATAACACAGAACGCACCAGCCCTCTGGCAGAGGCATCCGTCTCAGTCAATTCCGACAGTGAACGAAGCAGAGTCTCGTTATCTGTATTTTCTTCCGTAACCGATGTAGACTGTCCTGCACGGAATTTTCCAAGTGTATCCGATAAAGAATGGCTGACGGTATCTTGTAGGGAATGAAATAGTTTGGATATACCTGTGTTTTCCGTCTCTGTGGACGATGCCTTTGCATCAGTCGGGATATTGGAATCCTCAGACACATTTTCCGACTCTTTGGAACTTTGTTGTTCCGCAACGGCCTTTTGAGCTGCTATAGCATCTTTGACAAGCTTGAAGGCATCTTGAACAGACAGTGTGCCATCAGAGGCAGCTTTTAATATCTGTTCCGGAAGTTCTGTTTGTGATAATAGAGTGAGAAGGGTTTCTTTATCCTGTTCAGACAGAGATGAAACTGTCAAACCGTCCCAGGTTTCCGTGAAAAGTGGTTGGGTGATCTGAAGACATTGCTTTGCAAAGTCTGCCACCAATGAAGCAGAACCATTTTCGGACAATGCCTGAAGCAATACGGGAAGCTCTCCGGCAAAGTTGTTCAATTGCTCCGTCAATGTATGGATTCCCTGCCTGTAATTGCCAAACTGCTCGAGACTGTCCGGGGTAACAGGCATCATTAAACGCTTCATTAGAGCAAGAGTACCCATATCGGTACTCTTCATATCGAAGGCCTGCTGCATTAACTGTTGGATCGCTTCACGATTGATCGGCATCAGATTATCCATCAACGCTTTAACGGCAGCCTGATTATGCTCTGAAGCGGGGAGTCCTGCTTCCTGCAGTGCCTTATTGATCAGCGTTAATTCATTTTCCGTATAACCGCTTACGGGAGATAGGATAACACCGGCCGGAGATAATCCATCCAGCTTAAAGGCAGCAGTTTGTCCGATTGATAATAAGGAATTGTCAGAAATCTGACCGCGTATCATTGTATTGTTTTCTAAGGTAAGGGTAATCTCGTTACCGGTAAGATCCGATATTTCGCCCTTGATCACATCGCCCAGCTGCAGACTGGTGGCAGCTTTTACAACGCCAAACTGTCCGGATTTTTGAACAGAGGGCGCAGAAGCATTCCCCGGAACATTGCCACGGCGAACTCCGTTACCGGTCATAGCAGAGGAAGACGTGTTTGTGCTGCGGGACTGCGAAGTATTATTCGTATTATAAGGATTAATGCGCGAGTGATCCATTTTTTTGTCCAACCTTTCTTATTTATTGTTCTCGTCTCTTATTATATCGGTATGAGCAAAGAATTTCTATAGAAAAACCTTTGTAGGTAATTTTTTTCGAAAAATACAGAAAAATACTTGACAATAATCATGTAGAGTGCTATCTTACCTATAGATGTTAGCACTCCACTATAAAGAGTGCTAACAAAACAGGAAGGAAGTGATACGGTGGAACTGGATGAGAGAAAGCTTAAGATACTGCAGGCGATCATACGAACTTATTTAGATACCGGAGAGCCGGTTGGTTCGCGAACTATCTCCAAGGATACGGATCTTCACCTCAGTTCAGCGACCATTCGTAATGAAATGTCAGATCTGGAGGATATGGGTTATATTTTACAGCCACATACTTCTGCAGGACGGATTCCTTCTGACAAAGGATATCGACTTTATGTAGATACCATGCTGGAAGACAAGACGCACGAGGTGGCGGATCTTAAAGATGCTTTGGAAGAGAAGGCAGACAAGATGGATCTTTTGCTGAAGCAGGTTGCAAAGTTTTTGGCAACTAATACCAACTATGCGACAATGGTTTCAGGACCGCGTTACCAGAGTAAAAAAGTCAAGTTCATTCAGCTGACGGAAGTTGATGAGAACAGCTTGCTGGCAGTTATCGTACTCGATAACAATCACGTGAAGAATCAGATGATACGCATTAATGAGCCGCTTGATCCAGAACGCGTCGCCAAGTTAAATTTTGTGTTGAACACAGCACTTAATGGTTTGGACGTGACGGAAATGAATTTAGCACTGATCTCTCAGATCAAGGCGCAGATGAAGAGCGACAGTACTGTGATCGATTCTGTGCTGGAAGTGATCGGTAATGTGCTTACGAGTGAAGATGATCCGGAAGTGTATACGAGTGGTGCCACAAACATTTTGAAATATCCGGAATTGTCAGATAAGTCCAATGTAGAAGATCTGTTGGTTGCATTCGAAGAGAAGCAGGAGATCGGGCATTGGCTGGAAATTCCATCAACGAATACGAAGCCTTCCGAAGAAAGTCATGATATTCAAGTGTATATCGGTGATGAGACACAGGTGGCATCCATGAAAGACTGTTCTATGGTTACCGCAACCTACCGCATTCATGAAGGTGTGTATGGTAAGATCGGTATCGTAGGACCAAAGCGTATGAATTATGATAAGGTCGTTGGAACGCTGCAGTCGCTTATGGCGCAGCTTGATGACATATTTAAGGACCAATAAGCAGAGAGGTGATAACGAAGTGGCAGATATGAAAGATAAGAAAGAAGAGACGATCCATCAGGAAGAGGAAGCTGTAAAAGCAGAGGATGTAACAGAAACTGCAGAGACAGCAGAGAGTACGGCAAGTACGGAAACATCGGAGGCTGAGCAGGCACAAGAGAGTGCCGGAGAAAAGAAATCTTTCTTCGATAAGAAAAAAGATAAAAAGACAGCAGCCCTGGAAGAAAAACTGGCAGATCTTGAAGACAAAAGAGTTCGCCAATTGGCAGAGTTTGAAAACTTCCGCAAGCGTTCCGAGAAAGAAAAGTCTCAGATGTTTGAAATGGGAGCAAAGAATGTTGTAGAAAAGATGCTTCCGGTGATCGACAACTTCGAGAGAGGTTTGTTAGCAGTTGCTGAGGAAGACAAGGAGAGTCCATTCGTACAGGGAATGGAACTGGTATATAAACAGATGCTCACTGCGTTTGATGCTCTTGGTGTAAAGCCGATCGATGCAGTTGGCAAAGAGTTTGATCCGAATCTTCACAACGCAGTTATGATGGTTGATGATGATGCGCTGGAGAGTGGCACGGTAGCCGAGGAAATGCAGAAAGGCTATATGTACAAAGACAGCGTTGTTCGTCATAGTATGGTAAAGGTAGTTAATTAAGGGAATATCCCTGAATTTTATGTTAAATGAGCAAGAATATGCATTGCATTTTAGGAGGTAATTACTATGAGTAAGATTATTGGTATTGACTTAGGAACAACAAATTCATGTGTTGCTGTTATGGAAGGTGGAAAACCGGTCGTAGTAGCCAATACAGAGGGAGCCAGAACAACACCGTCTGTTGTTGCTTTCACTAAAAATGGTGAGCGTTTGGTAGGTGAGCCTGCAAAACGTCAGGCAGTTACAAATGCTGACAAGACCATTTCTTCTATTAAGAGACATATGGGTACAGATTATCGCGTAACAATTGATGATAAGAAATATTCTCCACAGGAGATTTCCGCAATGATCCTGCAGAAGTTAAAGGCTGATGCTGAGGGCTATTTAGGTGAGAGCGTTTCCGAAGCTGTTATTACAGTTCCTGCATACTTTAACGATGCACAGCGTCAGGCAACCAAAGATGCAGGCAAGATCGCCGGTCTTGATGTAAAGCGTATCATCAACGAGCCGACAGCTGCTGCATTAGCATATGGTTTGGACAATGAGAAAGAGCAAAAGATCATGGTATACGATTTAGGTGGTGGTACATTTGATGTATCTATTATCGAGATCGGTGATGGTGTCATTGAAGTATTAGCAACATCCGGTGATAACCGTCTTGGTGGTGATGACTTTGATGAGAAGATCACACAGTACATGATCGAGACATTTAAGAAAGAAAACGGTGTTGACTTATCCAATGATAAGATGGCACTTCAGAGATTAAAAGAGTCTGCAGAGAAGGCGAAGAAAGAACTTTCCTCTGCAACAACAACAAATATCAACCTTCCGTTCATCAGCATGAACGAGAATGGCCCACTTCATTTTGATATGAATTTAAGCCGTTCTAAGTTTGATGAGCTGACACATGATCTGGTAGAGAGAACAGCTACACCGGTACAGAATGCACTTAGAGATGCCGGAATCACGGCTTCTGAGCTTGGTCAGGTATTGTTAGTCGGTGGTTCTACCCGTATCCCGGCAGTTCAGGATAAGGTAAAACAGCTTACCGGACATGATCCAAGTAAGTCATTGAACCCAGATGAGTGTGTTGCATTAGGTGCATCCGTTCAGGGTGGTAAGCTTGCCGGAGATTCCGGAGCAGGCGATATTCTTCTTCTTGATGTAACTCCACTGTCTTTGGCTATTGAGACAATGGGCGGCGTAGCTACAAGATTGATCGAGAGAAATACAACAATCCCTACAAAGAAGAGCCAGATCTTCTCAACGGCAGCAGATAATCAGAGCGCTGTAGACATTAATGTATTACAGGGTGAGCGTCAGTTTGCCAAGGATAATAAGTCACTCGGTCAGTTCCGTTTGGATGGTATCCCACCGGCAAGAAGAGGTGTTCCACAGATTGAAGTTACGTTTGATATTGATGCCAACGGTATTGTAAATGTATCCGCTAAGGATCTTGGTACCGGCAAAGAGCAGCACATTACGATCACAGCTGGATCTAACATGTCTGATGATGAGATTGAGAAAGCTGTTCAGGAAGCAGCTCAATTTGAGGCTGAGGATAAGGCTCGTAAAGAAGCTGTTGATACAAGAAATGAGTCTGATAGTCTTGTGTTCCAGACACAGAAAGCATTGGATGAAGTTGGCGATAAGATCAGTGCTGACGAGAAAGCACAGGTTCAGGCTGACATTGATGCTTTGAAAGCATTGGTTGAGAAGACAGATGCAGAGAATGTTTCTGAGGCTGACGTTGCAGAGCTCAAGGCTGCAAATGAGAAATTGATGCAGAGTGCACAGAATGTGTTCCAGAAGATGTATGAAGGTGCACAGGCAGCAGGTGCAGGTCCTGATATGGGTGCAGGCGCAGGCCCGGATATGGGCGCAGGTGCTGCAGACAATGGTGCAGATGATGATGTGGTAGACGGTGAATACCGTGAAGTATAAAAGCAGGAGTTTAGAAAATGGCAGAGAAGAGAGATTATTACGAGGTATTAGGCGTAAGCAAAACCGCTTCCGATTCGGAAATTAAATCGGCATATCGTAAATTGGCCAAGAAATATCATCCGGATATGAATCCGGGTGATAAAGAAGCGGAGGCAAAGTTTAAGGAAGCTTCTGAAGCGTATGCCATTCTAAGCGATGCAGACAAACGCCGCCAGTATGACCAATTCGGTCATGCAGCATTTGATGGTGGTGCCGGTGGTGGAGCAGGTGGATTCGATTTTAACGGATTTGACATGGGAGATATCTTTGGAGATATTTTTGGAGATTTCTTTGGTGGCGGCGGAAGAAGCCGTAGTGCCAATAATGGTCCGATGAAAGGGCAGAATGTGCGTGTATCCGTACATTTGACATTCGAAGAGGCATGTTTTGGCACTGAAAAAGAGATTGAACTGAATATTAAAGAAGACTGTGCAAAGTGTCACGGAACCGGTGCTAAACCGGGAACACAGCCGGAAACCTGCAGCAAGTGCGGCGGCAAGGGTCAGGTTGTATTTACACAGCAGTCATTGTTTGGCGTTGTGCGAAATGTTCAGGCATGTCCGGACTGCCATGGCACTGGCAAGATCATTAAGGATCGTTGCCCGGATTGTGGCGGAAGTGGTTACATTAGCCGCAGAAAGAAAATTTCTGTCAGCATTCCGGCAGGAATCGATAACGGACAGAGTATTCGTATTCGTGATAAGGGAGAACCAGGTATCAATGGAGGTCCAAGAGGCGATTTGCTGGTACAGGTTATTGTTGGGCGTCATCCGATCTTCCAACGTCAGGATTATGATATTTATTCCACAGCACCGATCACGTTTGCGCAGGCAGCATTGGGTGCAGAAGTGCGTATCAAGACGATCGACGGAGACGTGATGTATACGGTAAAACCGGGAACGCAGACAGATACAAGAGTTCGCTTGCGCGGTAAAGGTGTTCCGACAACACGGAATAAACAGGTACGCGGCGATCATTATGTAACGTTGGTGGTTCAGGTACCAACAAAGATGAACGCCGAGCAAAAAGAACTTTTGAAAGCTTTTGATCAGGCAATGGACGGGAAGAAGGAAGAAGAACCGGAGACTGGTCATAAGTCTCACAAAGAGAAGCGAAGTCCATTCAAAAAGAAGAAATAATGGTCTGCAAATTAGAAAATAGGCATTCACACATATGGTGTGAATGCCTATTAATTGTTTCAAAAAATAATCTGTCGTTATAAAAATCTAAGAAACAACACTCGATTCAATTTCCGGTTCGATAGTTTCCTCAGCAGGCTCAAAATCTGTGATGGGCTTTGGATCAGCATCAGGTTCTTCCGTATTATCCGCTAACAGTGATTCAATTTGATCCTGCGTGATCTCATCAGAAACTTGTTGAGTTTCCGGCTGCGGTTCCTTTGTGATCTGAGCGTGCTTCTGCTCCTGCAACTGAATATGAAGAAGGAGTTCATCAATCTCATCATCATGATTGTTGATCGTCAGCGGCTCTGTTTCGTTGTTACAGAGATAGTATTTAATAATCTTGCCGGTGCTCAATCCGATCTTTTCAGCATTACAGTAATCAGAATCCCGCTGATAGGGAAGGTGATCATACATGGTGATCGGATAATCTAAGCCGGTCTCATATTTTAAGGAAAATGGGAATTTTGTTATCACGTTAAGCACTCCTCACAGGCTTTTCAAAATTTAGCAGTAGATCCTATTCACAAAGAATAAAATTTCTGCAAGTACTATTATATCGCAGAAATGAGAAAGATGCAATTAGCTGTCCAAAATTCAAAAGCGATGTTTCGGAACTATTGTTTGACTTTTTTTGGGGGTATGATATAATTAGCAATGATATTCTGGATTCGTATGCAATACAGAATAAACAGATAAAACAATGGTACAAAAGTTGTACATGATGAAGGAGAGCAAGTCAGTTATGAAAAAGTATTTGAAAAACTTTCTGCGATATAAGTATTTGCTGACAGAGTTGGTAAAGAAAAATATCAAGTTGAAGTATCGTCGTTCTTATTTGGGTATTTTATGGACGCTGATCGAGCCATTGCTTACGATGCTTGTATTGACGTTGGTGTTTGGTACATTCTTTGGTAACAACGATGAACAGTATCCTGTATATATCCTGTCCGGACGATTGTTATATTCCTTTTTTTCATCCGGCACGAAATCCGGTCTTCGAGCGGTCAGCGGTAATGCTGCAATGATCAAGAAAGTATATGTACCAAAGTATATTTATGTATTATCAACGGTCATATCGAACTTTGTTACATTTTTGATCTCACTTGTTGTGTTAGTAGGAGTGGGTGCCGTTCTTCATGTACAGCCTACCATTTATGTAGTTCAGGCAATTGTACCGCTGTTTATCTTACTGATCATGACAACGGGTATCAGTATGATCTTAGCGACCTTAAATGTATTTTTCCGTGATATCGAGTATATTTGGTCGGTATTTACCATGTTGATCATGTATGCATCTGCTATTTTCTATCAGCCGGACCGCGTTATCAATACAGGTAATGGATGGATATTTGGTGTCAATCCGGTATATATGTGCATTTCCAACTTCCGTGAGGCAGTATTGTACGGAACACCGTTAGATGCACATTACTGCATTACATCTGCTGTTATTTCAGTAGTATTGTTGATCGTTGGTATTTTGTTCTTTAACAAGAAACAGGATGAATTCATTTTGTATGTATAAAGATAATGCTTGAGAGAACATTGTATTACAAAATTTAATGAAGTGAGCGGCATGGGATAAGGCGGTTGTTCACAGATACTTGGAAAGGAATGGTTGTTATCGTGAAAGATAATGTAGCAGTTAGCGTAAAGAACGTAGGAATGTGTTTTAATCAGAGCCAGGAAAGAGTAGATAATCTCAAGGAATATTTGATCAAATTTGTGAGACGCGATCTAAAATACGATGAGTTTTGGGCTTTGCGGGATGTAGATTTTCAAATCAAAAAAGGAGAACGACTTGGTGTACTTGGTTTGAATGGATCCGGTAAAAGTACGTTGCTAAAGGTTGTATCCGGAGTATTAAAACCAACGGTTGGTTCGGTACAGACGCGAGGAGTATTGGCTCCGCTGCTGGAGCTTGGTGCCGGATTTCATTCAGAGTATACAGGACGCGAGAATATCTATCTGTACGGAGCGGTGTTGGGATATTCCAAAGAGTTTTTAGATGAAAAATTTGATGAGATTGTCGACTTTTCCGGATTGGGAGAGTTCATTGAAGTTCCGATCAAGAACTATTCTTCCGGAATGAAATCCAGACTAGGTTTTTCAATTGCAACAATTGTAGAGCCGGATATATTGATATTGGATGAGGTATTGTCTGTCGGCGATAAGAAGTTTCGAACAAAGAGTGAGCGAAAGATCATGAGTATGTTCGAAAAGGGTGTAACCGTACTTTTTGTATCACATTCTTTGGAGCAGGTTTGCCGTTTGTGCGACAAAGCGATCATTTTGGATAGTGGTGTTTTGGTTGCTAAAGGACCGGTAGATAAAGTAGCACGTATATACAAAAACATGACAGAATAAAGAAAACATCAGGGTAAAGTTTTTAGCAGTCATACAGGAGGGGTTGTTTACAATGAAAGTTAGGCGTTATGTTAGCTTTTATATTCTGCTTCCCATTGTTTTGGAATTTTTGATTGAAGCATTAAGTCGAAAATCATTGATTGCGGCTGTAAAATATGCCATAAATAGTCCGTTGCTTTTTGCGTTTAATACGTTGATCATTATGCTAACGCTTTCTATTGCAATGTTTTTTAAGCGTGAGGTGTTTGCGTTGACCACAATTTCTGTGGTGTGGGTTATTTTTGGTATTGTTAATTTTGTAATCCTGCATTTTAGAGTCACGCCGTTTTCGGCAGTTGATTTTACATTGATCAAGAGTGCAATCAGTGTATCTTCTCATTATTTGAACCTATTTACGATCGCAATGATCATTGTTGCAATATTCGTTGTTTTAATAGGTCTTATCTGTTTGTTTCGAAAAGCTCCTGTGAATGAGCAACATGGACATCGAAAGATCATCTTTTCGATTTTGTGTTGTCTTACACTTGGCGTGGCAATTATTGTCCTTCATCGCTCAAGTGATTCGGTACAGGCACTTTCCACACATTATACAAACATTTCAGAGGCCTATGAAAATTACGGTTTTGCTTATTGCTTTGCAAATAGTATACTGGATACCGGAATAAAAAAGCCGGAGGATTACAGCAAGCAGTCTGTGAAGAAGATTACAAAAGCACTGAAAGATGAAAAAAATACAGACAAACGGCCGAATATTATATTTATTCAGCTGGAGTCATTTTTTGATGTATGTTATGAGAAAAATCTGCAATTTTCAGAAGATCCGCTGCCGGTATTCCATAGCCTGCAGAAAAAATATAGTTCAGGTTTAGTTACGGTGCCGACGGTCGGTGCCGGTACGGTAAATACGGAGTTTGAAATACTTACGGGAATGCGTCAGCACGATTTTGGGGTGAGTGAATACCCATATAAAACAGTGCTCAAAAGCAAGACGTCGGAAAGTATCTGTACAGACCTGAAAAAACTGGGATATTCGACGCATGCTGTGCATAACAATGAAGCGACGTTTTATGGTCGAAATACCGTTTTTTCTAACATTGGATTTGACACATTTTGTTCTATGGAATATATGAATGGATTGACAGATAGTCCAAATGGCTGGAGTAATGATGATGTATTGTCGCGGGAGATCATGAAAACTCTGGATTCGACGTCGGGACCGGATTTTACGATGGCGATCACGGTGCAGAGTCATGGAAAATACGATGGTATTGTGTTAGATGACCCGACGATCAAGGTTACTGGTGCGCCAGAAGGAAAAGAGCAGGCATATGAGTATTATGTGAATGAGATCCATGAAGTGGATAGAATGATCGATACGTTGATCAAAGAGTTGTCGAATCGGAAAGAAGAGACGGTATTGGTTTTGTATGGAGATCATTTGCCGAGCTTGGATATTCAGAAAGACGATCTGAGTAATGCCAATCTTTACCAGACGCAGTATGTCATTTGGGATAATATGAATCTTAAGAAAAAGACGAAAAACCTGCATGCATATCAGTTGTATGCAGAAGTCTTAGATCGTATACAGATTCATGAAGGGATGATCACCAAATATCATCAGCAGACAAAACATCGTTCCAAATTGTATTTGAAAGGTCTCACTACATTGTCTTACGATCTGTTGTATGGTGATAATTATGCGTATGGTGGTGAAAATCCGTTTAAACAGACGGAGCTTCAGATGGGCACAGAGCCGGTGAAGCTAACTTCGGTTCAAAAGACGAAAAGTGGCTACCGGGTAGTTGGCAGCGGTTTTACACCATATTGCAAAGTGTATTATGATGGAACGTTGGTGGAATCCGAATGGATCAGTCTGTTATGTGGTGTGAACATTGCAAAACGCTGGTTTTGCCTTATTTTATTGTATGTAAAACGCTGTTATGTGGTGTGAAGCCAACAAGAATTGCATAAGCAATTCTTGCAAGGCAAAACGCTGGTTTTGCCTTTATTGTCGAAAACCGTCAAAGATCTTTTCTGCATCTGTCATGCTTTGACATATTTCGCAGGCCGGATTCGGTATACTTGGTTTCGGAAAGAGAGGAAGGAAACAGACATGAGAGTTTATCTTGATGTTTACTTCATCCTGAACCTGATTTTGAACCTGTTTCTAATGGGGATTACAGGACTTCTTCGAGGCAAACGCAGTTCCATATCACGAATTGCAGTGAGTGCCTGCCTGGCGGCGGTGTTATCAACGGCAATCTATGCAGTATCTTTTTTGATACATCGGCTGATATTTTTGCTCAGTCTGTTGACAGTATATGGAATGGTCTGGTTTGGCTTTCGTGAACTTGACCGGAGAGAACGTAGAACCGATCTGTTAGTACTGTTGATCGTTGCTTTTGTGACGGGTGGTTTGTTAAATGCGCTGCATGCTATTGGAGCATTAGTGGGCAGTAGTCCAAGATATTCTATTTGGTTTATCTTGCTTGGACTGTTAGGGATCGGCATTGCTTTTTGCGTGCTGGCGCGAGAACTGCAAGGAGCGTATAAGCGGTGTCAGACAACCGTTCAGGCGGTGCTTTGTCATGAAGGCAGGGAATATGTGCTTCGTGTACTGTTTGATACGGGAAATGGCTTGGTATCGCCGTATACCGGTGAGAAAGTAGCGGTGTTGTCGGCTGATTTTGCTTCGGGATTGTCGTTAGACCGCACACAGAATCCGGTGTACATCCCGTACCATTCGATCGGCGGTAGTGGCATTTTGCCGGTATACCGCATTGACAGTGTAACGTTTGCCGGTCGTACACCGATTGTACATTTGCCGGTCGCAATCAGTGATGAACTGGGCGGAGAACAGGAAATACAAATGATCTATTAACAAGATTAAAGTGTCGTATTTTGACATAATAGGAACATTGAACACAGAAAGGGGATTGTTATGCTTAAGATATCAGTGGCGAATCGATTTCAACTTCGTATCGCTTCGGAATTTGGAGGAATCTTTCGAAGTAAAAACGGTACGGATATTCATTACATAGGAGGAGCGGAAATATTACCGGCGCCATTTTCGGCAGAAGAGGAAAAAGAAATATTAGCAAAACTAGGGAGTAGTCATGACAAAGAGGCAAGAAGCAGTCTGATCGAACATAATCTCAGACTTGTTGTGTATATTGCAAAAAAGTTTGAGAATACAGGGATAGGAGTAGAGGATTTGATTTCTATCGGGACGATCGGTCTTATTAAAGCGATCAATACCTTTAATCCACTCAAAAATATTAAATTAGCAACATATGCTTCCCGTTGTATTGAGAATGAGATATTAATGTTTTTGCGGCGTAATAACAAGGTGAAGTATGAAGTGTCAATCGATGAGCCGTTGAATGTCGACTGGGATGGTAATGAGTTGCTTTTATCTGATATTTTAGGAACGGACGAAGACGTCATTTCAAAGGGCCTGGAAGATGAGGTGGATCGACGGCTGCTTAGACAGGCGTTAGGTTTATTGAGTGAACGGGAACGTTCGATCATAGAGCTTCGTTTTGGCATTGACAGAAAGGATGGAAAGGAATTTACACAAAAAGAAGTGGCAGATATGATGGGAATTTCCCAGTCCTATATTTCTAGGTTAGAAAAGAAGATAATGAAGCGGCTGAAAAAGGAAATCCTACGCATGCAGCAAGTATAAAAAACATAAATTTGTAAATCCTACTTTATAACAGAATAAGCCGTGGAGGAAGGGTTATGGGAATGTATAAAGTAGAGATTTGCGGAGTAAATACTGCAAAGCTGCCCTTACTGAGCGAAGAAGAAAAAAAGGAACTATTTGATAAGATTGGTAAGGGTGACCGAGCTGCAAGAGAAACTTTTATTAAAGGAAATCTGCGTTTGGTACTTAGCATTATACAGCGTTTTTATAATTCCGGGGAGAATATTGATGATCTGTTTCAGATTGGCTGCATCGGATTGATGAAAGCAGTGGATCATTTTGATGTTACAATGAATGTCAAATTTTCTACGTATGCCGTTCCTATGATCATCGGTGAATTGAGACGGTATTTGCGAGATAATAACAGCATCCGTGTCAGTCGGTCGATCCGTGACACTGCCTATAAAGCAATTTACACGAAGGAAATGCTAATGAAGCAGTCGGACCGCGAACCAACAATTGAGGAGCTGGCAAAGATATTGGAAATTCCGGCAGAGGACATTGTATTTGCGCTGGATGCGATCCAAAGTCCGGTTTCATTGTACGAACCGGTATATGCAGAGAGCGGAGACACCCTATACATTTTGGATCAGATCAGTGATAAAAAGAACAAAGAAGAAAAATGGGTCGAGGAGATATCTTTAAAAGCAGCGATAGACCGTTTGGCTGACAGAGAACATCAGATTATCAATATGCGTTATTTTGAAGGAAAAACGCAAATGGAAGTAGCAGAAGAGATTCAGATCTCGCAGGCACAAGTGAGCCGCCTGGAAAAGAAGGCTCTTCGGGAAATGAAGAATTATCTTGCATAAAAGATCATATATTAGAGATAAGAAATCGTCCGTGTGGAAAGGGGAAAGTGGTGCGTTTATGTGAGCTTCGTGACAAAGAAGTGATCAATGTATGCGATGGAGAACGCTTAGGAAATGTGTGTGACATAGATTTTGATGAAAAAACAGGGCAGATCTGCACACTCATTATTCCGGGACCCTGCAAGGTGTTAGGAATCTTAGGTCGAGACCATGAATACATTGTCCCCTATCAGTGTGTTTGCCGCATTGGATCGGATGTAGTGCTGGTTCAAGTGGATACGGAAAAATGCCTCAAAAAATGTAAATGGGATTGACGATTCCTTGTAACAAAAAGGGGTTTTGCCTTGCGTTTTTAAGATGTGTTCTCTATAATAACAGAAGAGAACAATTGCATATCACGACAACGGATTAACCGGTGGTATGCGGAAAGAGGTAAGAAATGAAATGTCCATTTTGTGGAGAAGATGATACCAGAGTGATTGATTCAAGACCGGCTGATGAAAATATGTCGATTCGCCGCAGAAGACAATGCGATAAATGTCAAAAACGTTTCACTACTTATGAAAAAGTGGAGGCAATTCCGTTGGTAGTGATCAAAAAAGATCAGACCAGGGAACCTTATGATCGCACCAAAATCGAAAAAGGTGTATTCCGTTCCTGCCACAAACGGCCGATTTCGGTTCCTCAGATGAACCACCTTGTGGATCAGGTTGAGGCAAAGGTATTTAGCAAGGAAGAACGAGAGATACCAAGTAGTTATATCGGAGAACTCGTTATGCGATATTTGGAAGAGCTGGATGCAGTTGCATACGTACGTTTTGCATCGATCTACCGTGAATTCAAAGATGTCGATACATTTATGGAAGAATTAAAAAAGATTTTAGACAAATAACTCAAACTTCGCACATAAATTTTAGCTAGGCACCTTGAATTGTGGTATCTAACTGATTAACAAATATACAAAGAGACTGTGGTTGGAGGCGAGTGCAATAGACTTATCAGAAAGTAGCATCACATATGTGAAAGAGCAGATAAAAGAAAAAGGTCTCGATAATATAGATGCGAGAGTGGAGGATATGACGGAGCTATCATATGAAAATCAAAGTTTTGATTGCGTCATATGTTTTCATACAATCTATCATACCAGTTATGATGGAGTTGTTAAGGCATTGAGGGAGATAAATCGAGTTTTGAAGGATAAAGGAGAGGCATTTATTTCATTCAATACAAAGGATAATCCACATTATGTTAAAGAAAAAACGGTGGATGGATATACGATGATAGCAACGGAGGGACATGAAGTCGGTATCCCGCATTGCTATGTGGATGAAAATGACTTGTTTGGATTACTTCAGGATTTTGAGATTCTGTCAATGAATAAAGAAATTAATTATGTCATTGGTTTCATGCTATTTTTATGCCAGTTATTATTGAATTTTCAAGGTGCATAGGCACATTTTAATGTGCGAAGTTTGGGATAATAAGATTTTGGGTTGACAGAATATAACATGTGTATTAAAATGTCAAATTAGAGAGAGAAAGTTCTATAAGATAAAGTGAAAGGACGTTATGTTCTGTGAAACTTTTTGTGCCGCCATTCAAGGGATTGACGGCTGTATGATTCAAGTGGAGGCAGATGTGTCTGATGGACTGCCTTGTTTTTCTATGGTCGGATTCTTGGCTTCCGAGGTAAAAGAAGCGAAGGAACGAGTATCTATTGCAATCAGAAATAGTGGTTTTCGTATTCCTCCCAAGAAAATAACAATTAATCTGTCACCGGCGGATTTTCGCAAAGCGGGAACAGGGTATGATCTTGCGATCGCAGCAGCGATTTTAGGTGCGTTAGGTTACTTTCCGCAGGAATATCTGGAGGGCGGTATGCTTTTGGGCGAACTGAGTCTGGATGGAACAATCCAGCCGATCAATGGAGTTCTTCCTATGGTGTATACGGCGTTAGAGCATGGTTGCAATTATTGCATTGTACCAGCTGATAATATGAAAGAAGCTCAGATCGTGGAGGGAATCCAGGTTGTTGGAGTGCATTTGCTTTCAGAAGTCATTGATTTTTTGCAAAATGCTCCGGATATCCATGTAGACACAGAACGTGTGGAATTTATAGGCAATTTGAGAGAGGATTTGCCGGATTTTCGGGATATTTGTGGTCAGGCAGCCGTAAAACGAGCAGTAGAAGTGGCTGTGGCAGGTAGACATAATATATTGATGGTGGGGCCTCCCGGCTCCGGCAAGACGATGATTGCAAGAAGGATACCGGGAATTATGCCACCATTGTCTTTTGAGGAACAGATGGAAATTTCCAAAATTTATAGTGTGAGCGGTTTGCTGGATGAAAAACACCCGCTTGTAATGGAACGTCCCTTTCGTTCACCACACCATACGATTCCACAGACAGCACTTGTCGGGGGTGGACGATATCCGAAGCCGGGTGAGTGCAGCCTGAGCAGCGGTGGTGTTCTGTTCTTAGACGAATTACCGGAATTTCAACGACAGTCTGTGGAGGTGCTTAGACAGCCATTAGAGGAAGGGTTTGTCACGATATCAAGGTTGGAAGGATCATACCGATATCCGGCCAAATGCCAGCTTGTGGCTGCAGCTAACCCGTGCCTATGTGGATTCTATCCTGACCGGCGCAAGTGTAACTGCACCACAGCACAGATCCGTAAATATTTTGGCAGAATCAGTCGTCCGATCTTAGATCGCATCGACATATGTACGGAGACGGTTTCGCTAAATTATGATGAATTGGAGAATCGTGGAGAGGAGGAATCTTCCGCACAGATTCGGGAGCGTGTTATGGAGGCACAAAAAATTCAAACAAAACGGTACGAAGGAGAAAGCTTTCGGTACAATGGAGAACTGACGGCGCAGGGGGTAAAACGTTATTGCGTTCTTTCGGCAGACGCTGAGGCATATTTACGGGGGATTTTTGATCAAAAGTCACTGACTGCAAGAGGGTATCACAAAATATTAAAGGTAGCAAGAAGTATTGCAGATCTAGATCACAGTCAAGAGATTAAACGTCATCATCTAAGTGAAGCAGTTTGTTACCGAAGTTTTCCGCAAGACAACACAGATGTCAATGTCTAAAGAAAGGAGTAGGCTGTGGAGCAGGAATTATTTGCCTATTGGCTGTATACATTACGAGGGATTGGTGCTAAGAAAAGACATGAATTGCAACAAATTTATGGAAATGCAGAGCAAATCTATTATGGTGACAAAACAAAGCTAAAAGAATCACCTGTTTTTTCGGAGCAGGATAAAACGCTGCTTGGTAAGCCGGAGACGGTCAAAGAAATCAAACATAAAATGCAAAGAATGGAACAGCGGGGGATTCGGTTTTGTTCACAGGAAAGCGAGGCGTTTCCGAAGAAACTACGTTATATTCCGGATCCGCCGTATGCGTTGTTTTACCGCGGAATGCTGCCGGATACCGATAGACCGGCGATCGCTATTGTTGGTGGACGCAATACCGGTTATGAAAGTAGAGAGATTGCAGCCGGATTTGGCAGACAATTGGCAGAAAATGGCATTGCGGTCGTAAGCGGATTGGCGCGGGGTATTGACATCAGTGCACAAAAAGGTGCTTTAGACATTCCGGGAGGAAAGACATATGGTGTGCTTGGAACAGGTGTTGATATCTGTTATCCGCGAGAACATATCGAACAATATATGCTGATGCAGAGACGGGGAGCGGTAATTTCGGAGTATGCACCCGGCAGCAGAGGATTTCGGAGTAACTTTGCCAGACGAAATCGAATCATCAGCGGTTTATCAGATGGCGTACTTGTGATCGCAGCCAGAGAAGGGAGTGGCTCGTTGATCACGGCAGAGTGTGCATTGGAACAGGGCAAAGAAGTATTTATTGTGCCGGGAAATATTTTAGATCCAAGTTATGCGGGTGGTAATCAACTTCTTAAATCTGGTGCTGCTGTTGTGACAGATATTCAAGATATTTTAGATGGTCTGGGTGCTTTCTGGGACATAAATTACAGTGCTCAGAAGAAAAAAAATGAGGTAATGCTTGAAACTGCTGAAAAAATAGTGTATGCTATTTTAGGTTTTGATGGGATACATATATCGGAAATTGTTGCACAGACAGGATTTAGTGTACCGCAAACGATGGAAGTATTAGCGTCCTTAGAACAGAAGAAGTTGGTTAATATGGTGGGCCAACATTATTATGCTTTAAAAATTTAAGAGATCAGTCGTATTTTCAAAGTATGGTAAGAAAGAAGGGAAAGGCAGGTAGTAACATGGCTAAAAATCTGGTGATCGTCGAGTCTCCTTCTAAGGCAACAACGATTAAGAAGTTTTTAGGAAGTACCTATGAAGTCGTAGCATCTAATGGACATGTTCGTGATTTACCCAAAAGTACACTTGGTATTGATATAGAGAATGATTTTGAACCCAAGTATATTACAATCCGCGGAAAGGGAGATTTGTTGGCAAAACTGCGCAAAGCTGTGAAAAAGGCTGATAAGATATATCTCGCAACTGACCCGGACCGAGAGGGAGAGGCAATTTCGTGGCATTTGTCCAAGGCACTAAAATTAGATGATAAAAATACCAGTCGTATTACCTTTAATGAGATTACCAAAAATGCAGTGAAAAAGTCGATCAAAGAGGCAAGAGACATTGATATGAACCTTGTGGATGCACAGCAGGCAAGACGCGTGTTAGATCGAATGGTGGGTTATCAGATCAGCCCGGTTCTTTGGGCAAAGGTTAAGAGAGGTCTTAGTGCCGGACGTGTTCAGTCGGTTGCATTGCGTATCATTGCTGACCGTGAAACAGAGATCAACAATTTTATTTCCAAGGAGTACTGGACTCTGTCGGGAGAGTTTCGCGCAGAAAAGGACAAAAAGCCGTTTGTCGCAGATTTTTACGGAACGACAAAAGAAAAAATGCCGATCGAAACAGAACAGCAGCTTGATGATATTATCGCTGAATTGAATCAGTCGGAATTTACGGTATCTGATATGAAGACTTCTACAAGAAGAAAGAAAAGTCCATTGCCATTTACCACAAGTACTTTGCAGCAGGAGGCGGCAAAGACGTTGAACTTTTCAACGCAGAAGACAATGCGCCTGGCGCAGGGACTTTATGAAGGTTTTGCAATCAAGGGGCGCGGGACGATCGGTTTGATCACGTATCTTCGTACAGATTCGACACGTATTTCAGATGAAGCTAAGGCGAGTGCCAAAGAATATATAGAAGAAAATTACGGTAAAGATTATGTGGCGCAGACTGCAGCTGCCCGAAAAGATAATAAAAAAATTCAGGACGCACATGAGGCAATTCGACCTACGTATGTAGATCTGTCGCCAACTATGGTCAAGGAGGCATTGTCAAGAGATCATTTTCGTTTGTATCAGTTGATCTGGAAGCGTTTTTTGGCAAGCCAGATGGCAGGGGCCAGTTTTGAAACGACTTCGATCAAGATTGATACGGATAAGTACCGTTTTACGACTGCCGTATCTAAAGTAGTATTTTCCGGTTATCTGACTATTTATCAGACGGAAGAAGATAAGATAGAAAAGAAGTCTTTATCCCGCAATTTGGAGAAAGGCACAAAACTTAAGGCTGGAAACTTTGAAAAGAGTCAACACTTTACACAGCCACCTGCACATTTTACAGAGGCGTCTCTGGTAAAGACCCTGGAGGAACTTGGTATAGGAAGACCAAGTACGTATGCTCCGACGATCTCAACGATCATCAATCGGCATTATGTTGCGAAAGAACAGAAAAATTTATATATCACAGAACTTGGAGAAGTTGTAAATTCCATTATGAAAAAATCTTTTGCGAGTATTGTTGATGTGAATTTTACAGCATATATGGAAGGTCTGTTAGATCGTGTCGAAGATGGGTCGGTTGCATGGAAAACGGTCGTGCGTAACTTCTACCCGGATCTTCATGAAGCGGTGGAAAAGGCACAGAAAGAACTGGAAGAAGTTAAGATTGAAGATGAGGTAACCGACGTTATTTGTGAGGAATGCGGACGAAATATGGTGGTTAAATATGGTCCGCATGGTAAATTCTTAGCATGCCCTGGATTTCCAGAGTGCCGCAATACAAAACCATATTTGGAAAAGACAGGTATTCCATGTCCAAAATGTGGTGGGGAGATTGTGATCCGCAAGAACAAAAAGGGAAGACGTTATTATGGATGTCTCTCATATCCTGAATGCGAGTTTATGTCATGGCAGAAACCGTCTACGGAACATTGTCCGGAATGTGGCGGCCCGATGGTCGAAAAAGGTAATAAGCTTGCCTGTATGGATAAACAATGTGGATTTTCAAAGAGTATGCCGAAGAAAACAGAAGAATAAACAGCGTCAAGGAGGACACAGAAAGAGCAGATGGAACTGTAAGGATAGTTATGTCTGCTCCTTTTTTTTAATTTTCACTTGTAATTTATGCGGTTTATATTATAATTAATTATGTGTATTTCTATGTTTAAATAACGCGGACAACCTTACCACCTTGATTTACAGGGTTGGAGATGATGTCCCGGCATATTGCAGATATAGAGCAGTGGATAGAAAGGAGTTGGAGCTATGATATCATCGGGAGCATACAACTACATCAATGTGTTGGAAAAGACATGTGATGCAAGTTGGACTAGAAATTCGTTGATTTCCAACAACATAGCAAATGTGGATACCCCTAATTACAAGCGTAAAGATCTAAAGTTTGAGGAATACTTAAGCAGTGCGGTAACACTTGGGTCTTCTTTGGATGAGGATATTGCAAATGTTGACCTGGATACGCTGACCGGGACCACCTATACAGACTATGGCAATGTTGATTATCGTTTGGACGGTAATAATGTCGACATTGATACGGAAAGTGCGGAATTGGCTAAGAACCAGATCAAATATTATACAATGTTAGATTCGGTCAGTCAGGAGTTTTCGCGTCTTAAGATGGTTATGCAGAAATAATTTGTGTTTCTGAGTGCAGGCTGTAAGCATGAGAGTAAAACAGTTATACAGAAATGGAGAGAACTATGGGAAATGTTTTTTCAGCGATGAACATCAGCGCAACCGGTATGACCGCGCAGCGCACTCGTTTAGATGTGATTTCGCAAAATATTGCTAATGTGAACAGTACCAGAGATGCTGATGGTAACGTGTACCGTCGCAAATCTGTTATTTTCGAGGAGAAGAGCTACCCGACATTTAGCGACACGCTCGCCGGTGCAACCGGAATGATGGGTAAGGGAGTTAAGATCTCTGAGATTTTTGAGGATACGGAGGAGCCACTTAAGATGGTGTATGATCCGACGCATCCGGATGCCGATGAAGACGGATATGTTTATTATCCGAACGTAAATACAGTGACAGAAATGACAGATATGATTGATGCCAGTCGTTCTTATGAAGCAAATGTCACTGCGTTCAATGCTTCCAAAAATATGGAATTAAAGGCATTGGAGATTGGGCAGTAATTAAGAGAAAATAACAAAGGAAAGGTATGAAATAATATGGATCTAACGGCATTATCAGGTGTTGATCTGATGACAGCGTTTCAGACGCCGCAGGTTGCTTCCAAATTGACTGACAAGTCTGACTCGATGTTAGTGGAGTCGGAGCAACAGGGAACTGCGTTTGACAGTGTGTTTCAGTCTGCACTGAATCTTATCGAAGAAACCAATGCATACAGCAATGCTGCGGAGGAAGAGGAAATTAAATATGCATTAGGAGAATCCGATAGCATACATGATCTGCAGATCGCACAACAGAAAGCGAATGTATCATTGCAATATACGGTTGCAGTGAGAGATGCAGTTGTTGATGCGTATAAAGAAATTATGAATATGCAGTTCTAATAAAACCCGATACATAAGGGAGTAGGAGAGTCTTGTTATGCAGGAAAGAATTAAACAAATCCCCACGAAATTTGTGGAATTTTGGAATAAATATACCGGAGTGCAGAAGACGATCATTATAAGTGTGATCTGTGTTGTTCTTCTCGCAATCGGACTTACAACGTATTTTGTATCCCGACCGACTTGGGTAAAATTTAATGAATTTAATAATCTAAATGATGCGAATGCAATGGCAAAGGCATTGGATGATGCAAATGTTTCGCACAAATCTTCAAAAGATGGATTGACCTTATATGTCCATGATGATGATATGACGGATGCGTTGTATACAATGAGCGATAACAATTTAGTAGATACCGGATATACATGGGACAGTGCATTTAACAATTCCATGTCGACAACAGAGAGTGAAAAGGACCAAAAGCGTATTTTGGCGTTGCAATCTGATATTCAAAAGAGTATGGTAAAGTATTCTTTTATTGATGATGCGGATGTGTTTATCGATGTTCCGGAGAGTACATACAGCATTTTGGATGAGGAAGGTAAAACATCTATTACAGCGCGCATTACCGTAAATAAAGAAAATGAAGATAAGCTTGATCAGGCGACAGCACAGGCGCTTGCATACTGGCTTGCAAATGCCGTTGGAACGGATGTTGAGAATGTTATTATCAACGATACCGATGGAACATGCTGGTATAATGGTTCGACGTCCGGTGGCCTTGGAACAGCCATAAATGGCGGTGTTGATGAATATTGCGAAAAATTACGTAATACGATGGCGTCCAACGTGACTGATCTTTTGGTGAAATTAGATTACGATGATGTGCAGGTTGGTACGCAGGGTATCGCTTTTGATATGACGAAAGCAGAAGAACTTTCGAAGGAATATAAGGTTGCAGATGGTCGAGATTATGGTTATCCGACAAAACTGTATAATTATGTACAGGAGGGAAGCAACGGTGTATCGGGCGAACCGGGAACCGGTTCCAATGATGACGATACGGATACCGTGATCAATAAAGGAAACAATTCGTCTAATTCTGTTAAGATTGAAAAATATGAGGGACTTCTGACAGATGAAACGATCAAAAACATTAAGAAAGAAATACCGACGGTACAGAAGGATCAATCCAGTCTGGCTATCGTAGCACTGCGTTACAAAGTATATAATGAGGCAGATCTGGAGAAAGATGGCAGTTTGGATAATATGACCTTTGAGGAGTATATTGCAGCCAATAATAAACGTACGGAGATCCAGCTGACCACGGAACAGATCCAATTAGTAGCGAATGCGACAGGTGTAGATACCGGTAAGATAACGGTGTTAGCATATGAAGTACCAAAATTTGTAGCAAAGACAGACACATCCCGCTCTTTGAAAGATTATTTAATGATCATCTTAGCGGTACTTATCATTGCACTTTTGATATTCGTTGTACTTCGCGGAACAGCACCGGTTAAGGTGGCAGATGAAGAGCCGGAACTTTCGGTGGAGCAATTGCTTGCCACAACCAAAGAGAACCAGTCCTTAGAGGATATAGAATTTAGCGATAAATCAGAAACGAGAAAGATGATCGAGAAATTTGTGGATGAGAATCCGGAAGCGGTGGCACAGCTGCTGCGTAATTGGCTGAATGATGATTGGAGCTAAGCGGCAGAAGAACATGAATTAGACAGTTTTCGAGAAAAGAGGGTGAAACATGGCAAGATCAGAAGAACTTAGTGGTGTACAAAAGGCGGCAGTCCTATTGATCGCATTGGGACCGGACAAGTCTGCAAATGTTTTTAAGCACCTTAAGGAAGATGAAATTGAACAATTGACACTGGAAATATCCAATACCAGAAGTGTATCACCGGCAATGAAAGATCAGGTGTTGGATGAGTTCTATGATGTGTGTCTGGCACAGCAGTATATTGCAGAGGGCGGTGTTGCCTATGCGAAAGATCTGCTTGAGAAAGCATTGGGAGCAGAACGTGCCAAAGATGTGATCGGAAAATTGACTGCATCTCTGCAAGTTCGACCGTTTGAATTTGTTCGAAAGACAGATGCCAGCCAATTACTTAACTTTATTCAGGATGAGCATCCACAGACAATTGCACTCATTTTATCCTATCTGTCTTCCGGACAGGCATCTGCAATTATTTCTGCATTGCCGCCGGATAAGCAGACGGATGTTGCAAAACGTATTGCGCAGATGGACCGTACATCACCGGATGTGATCAAAGAGGTCGAGAAAGTATTAGAACAAAAGTTATCTTCTTTGGTCAACCAGGATTACACCGTGGTTGGTGGTGTCGATGCTATCGTAGAGATTTTGAATACGGTTGATCGTGGAACTGAAAAACATATTATGGAGAGCATGGAGATCGAGGATCCGGAGCTTGCCGACGAGATCCGCAAGAAGATGTTTGTGTTCGAGGATATTTTGTCCTTGGACGACCGCTCTGTGCAGCGTGTACTTCGTGAAGTGGATAATAACGAATTAGCGATCGCCCTCAAAGGTTCTAACGAGGAAGTACAGAACCTTATCTTCAGCAATCTTTCCAAACGTCTTGCCAGCATGATCAAAGAAGACATGGAGTTTATGGGACCTGTGCGTATGAAAGATGTTGAGGAAGCACAACAGAAGATCGTCAATATTATTCGCAAATTGGAAGACTCTGCAGAGATTATCATTTCCAGAGGTGGAGGTGACGAGATCGTTGTCTAATGTATTAAAATCGGTCTACTTTAATGTGGATGCAAAGCAGAAGCATATCATTGATTCGGAACAACGAATGGAAGAGCTGATCCCACAGATGTATACAGCGGAGGAATCAAAACAGGATTCCTATACATTTCAACCGCTTACGGCTGAGGAGTTAGCATCGGGACAGGCACAATCGTTTCAAGATGGGATACCGGTCATCCACATGGATGATGTACGCGAGGAAGAACGCCAAAAACTATCTGATGAAGTGAACGAACAGGTAATGCAGGAAAAGAATGACATTCTTGCAAAGGCGGAGGCAGAAGCAGAGGAACTCGTACAACATGCGACACAACAAGCTGAACAGATTAAAACCATGGCACATTCTGAGGGATTTGATGCCGGTAAGCAGGAAGGACTTGCGGCTGCGGAGGAACAGTTACAGCAGATAGAAGAGGAACTGCATCAGTCGGTGGAGCAGGAGTTAGATCAGATCAGACAGCAGAGACAGCAGATGGAACCATTTTTTGCGGATCTGACAGCAAAACTTGTCGAGAAATTAACCGGACAGGTGTGTGCAGAAAATAAAGAGGTAATTTTACATCTGATCCAAAATGCAGAAGGCACGTTGGATCGGCCTAAACAGGTTGTTCTCCGGGTTTCAGGAGAAGATATGGCAGCTGTGTCAGGACATAAAGCGGAGTTAAAGGAACAGCTCCCGGAGCAGACGGAATTTGATATTTTAGAAGATGCCAGCTTGTCTGCCAATCAATGTATTATTGAGACAGAGGATAAAATGATTGACTGCAGCTTGGATGTACAGTTACAGAATCTGCAGGAAAAGCTGCATACTTTGGCGTTATAAGAGCATCGCATACAGAAAAGTTAGTTTGCCGCAGAGATAGAGGAAAAGGAGTGAGACCGGATGGATTTCATGGATTTATCGAAATATAATATATTGTTGGAACAGTCCTATGAAAAGCGTCTGGGCAAAGTGGCGAAAGTAGTCGGCCTTACGGTGGAATCGATAGGACCGAGCGCAAAATTGAATGATTTATGTCACATTATCACCAAAGATACGAATCAGGTGATCAATGCAGAAGTGGTAGGATTTCGTGATGATCGTGTATTGTTGATGCCGTATGATTCTACAGAGGGTGTTGGCGTTGGCAGTCGCGTAGAAAATACGGATGCACCGCTTCAGGTAATGGTCAGTGATGATATTTTGGGATGTGTGTTAGATGGACTGGGCAGCCCGATGGATCATCATGAGATTCAAGGTGGGGTGCCTTATTCAGTTGAAGCACAACCGCCGGATCCATTGACAAGACAGCTGATCGATGAAGTGCTGCCGCTTGGAGTGAAAGCGGTAGATGGTCTGATCACGGTAGGTAAAGGACAGAGAATCGGCATCTTTGCCGGTAGTGGCGTCGGTAAGAGTACGCTGCTCGGTATGTTTGCCCGCAATACAAAAGCGGATATTAACGTGATCGCACTGATCGGAGAGCGTGGCAGAGAGGTGAGAGAGTTTATTGAACGTGATCTTGGCCCGGAAGGAATGAAACGATCTGTGATGGTCGTCGCAACTTCCGATAAGCCGGCACTGATCCGTAAGAAAGCGGCGATGACAGCTACGGCAATCGCAGAGTATTTTCGAGATCAGGGCAAAGATGTACTCTTGATGATGGATTCCTTAACTCGTTTTTCAATGGCACAAAGAGAGATTGGCCTTGCTTCCGGCGAGCCGCCGGTTTCCCGCGGTTACCCGCCAAGTGTTTATTCGGAAATGCCCCAGCTTCTCGAGAGAGCCGGGCGTTCGGATAAAGGTTCTATTACCGGTCTGTATACGGTATTGGTCGATGGTGATGATTTTAATGAACCGATTGCAGACACCGCACGAAGCATTTTGGATGGACATATCGTACTGGATCGAAAGATCGCACATTCGAATCATTATCCGGCGATTGACATATTACAGAGCATTTCTCGTGTTATGAGCAGTATTGTGACGGACGAACACAAAAAGGCGAGTGGCCGGTTAAACAACGTATTGGCGACATATCGCGAGGCAGAAGATCTGGTCAATATCGGTGCGTATAAGCCGGGATCCAATAAAAATATTGATTATGCCCTGGAAAAGATAGATGCGGTGAATGACTATTTGATGCAGGGGGTCAATGAAAAATTCACTTTTGAGGATGAAGTAAAAATGTTATGTGACATTTTCGAGGAGGAATAGTCTAAATGGCAAAGTTTGTGTTCAAAATGCAAAATATTTTGGCTGTTAAAGAAAAGCTGGAAAGTCAGGCAAAAGCTGAGTACGGTTTAGAAATTTCCAAATTACGGGAAGAAGAGCAAAAAAAGATTTTGCTGGAACAAAAGAAACTGTATTATGAACAGCAGTTGACGGAATGTTTGCATGATACATTGGATATGCCGAGGATCAAGCAGTATGAGCAAGCTGTGGAGGATATGAAGATCTGTATTCGTGAGCAGCAGCACATCATAAAACAACAGGAAGAGAAAGTTGCCAAAGCGAGAAAAAAACTGGATGATGCCATGAAAGAGCGTAAAACATATGAAAAGTTAAAAGAACGCGCTTTTGAAGAGTTTAAGTTGGAGCTGAATGCTGCAGAACAGAAAGAAGTAGATGAACTGGTAAGTTTTCGACATGGCAGCAAGATAGAAAGTGAGGATTAAGAAAATGGCAAAAAAAGACGATAAAAAGATTAAGGGGATTGATCAGCCGGAAAGTGCAGGAAGTAAACTGGTGACTGCGCTGATCGCATTGATCATTATCATAATCTGGCTTGTGGTTTTTGCTTTTTTGATAAAGCTGGATGTGGGAGGTATCGGCAGTAATGTGCTGTATCCGGTACTGAAGGATGTTCCGCTTGTTAATAAAATATTGCCGAGTGTTTCAGAGGAACAGCAGGCAGAAGAAGGCAACTATAAATATACAACATTAAAGTCGGCAAATGCCCGTATTGAAGAGCTGGAGGGACAACTTGCTTCCGAATCCGGAACGACCAGTGCAAATTCGGATTATATCAAAAATCTGGAGGCGAAGGTAAAACAGCTGCAGAAGTATAAAGACGATGTAGATGCATTCAATAAGCGGGTGGCGGAATTTGATGAAAAGGTAGTATTTACAGACAATGCGCCGGATGCTTCGGAATACCGCAAGTATTACGAAGAAATTTCACCGGACAATGCAGAGAAAATATATCGACAGGTTGTAAAGTCTGAGCGTTCTACAGAGAAGGCAAAAGAGTTGGCAACTTATTATTCGAATATGGAGGCGGCTTCAGCAGCGCAAACGCTGCAGGAAATGAAGGAAGATCTGGATCTGGTGTGTGATATAATTGAAAATATGCCGGAGAAAAAGGCTGCTGCGATCCTTCAGGAAATGGATAGCACATTTGCAGCACAGATTTCAAAAAAGATATCTGCCATTGATAAATAATGACAGATGTCGGTATGCCATAGTATGATGTATATGACAATGGGAGTGGGATCACGAACTTTGTCGTTTACATAAAATAATTGCAATGATCTTTCAGAGATATATTGCCAGAAAAGGAGGTGAAAATGTGACAGTACCAGGAGTTCAGTCAGCTCTTTCCGTAAAAAATGCAGGAGTGGAAATGCTTGCCGAATCTGACAAGACACAGGCTGTGAGCGGAAGTGATCAATTTGGCGCCGTGATGCAGCAGTCTATGACAAAGCAGTCTGCGGATAAATCTTCAAAGACGGTCGTCAAAGATGCCGGAGACGATGCCGGATATAAGATACCGGTTGTCAGTGACGGTCAGAATGTGAAAGTAGCACAGTCGCAAAATTTACAATTAAATGATACCGGTAATGTCAATATATCCGGTGAATTGGTAGAGGATATTGTGAAAGATGTGTTGAAGCTGGATGATGATCAGATGGATGCAATATTAGCAGCGATGGGTATTACCGTGTTGCAATTATTAGATCCTCAGATTTTACAGCAATTTGTTCTTACCGCAGAAGGTGCCGGAGACATCACTGATATGTTGACCAGTGAAACGATGTTAGCAGACTATCAGATGATCCTACAGCAATTTGCACAGATGCCGGAGGGCGTGTCAGAAATCTTAGCACAGATGGAGCCGGTATCAGAAGATGATGCCGATTTACAGGGGATTTTACAGGAATTAACCGCTGTAAAGCCGGAGCAAGCGCCTGTATCAGATGGGGAAGTATTACAGAAAGCGGTTAATACGCAAGAACCAGCTATACTTGGCCAGACGTCTTCATCGGATTCGTCAAAAACAATGTCAGGCGAATCGAATGCTTCATCAACCGAGAGTTTTGTACAGACAAGTCAGCCGCAGACTGACGCGTCGGTAGAAGCTGTACCGTTTGCACAGCAGTTTGATCTGCAGGGGGCACGTGAAGTGCAGGACGCACCGATGCCAAATCAATCTGTACAGATTATTGAGCAGATTGTAAGACAGATACGAGTATCTGTAACAGATACGACATCAACCATGGAAATGCAGCTTAATCCGGAGCGTTTAGGCAAGGTATTATTAACCATTTCTGCCAAAGAAGGAATGATGACTGCTAACTTTACCGTGCAAACGGAAGAAGCGCGGTTAGCACTCGAAAGCCAAATGTATCAGTTGCGCGATACACTAGAGCAAAAGGAGATCAAAGTAGAAGCAGTATCCATTTCGGTATCTGATTTTTCCTTTGCACAAGGAGGCGGGGATGATGCAGATTCAAAAAATCTGGAACAGGGCGATGGAAAGAGTCGAAGATTTCAATTCGAAGATTCAGAAGAGGAGGCACAGGAAGCTTCTGACAAAGAAGCAGAGCGTGTAAGAAAGAGTGTCATGAGAGATCATGGCGGAAGTGTTGATTTTACTGCTTAAGGCAGTAGCTTTACAGATAGAAAGGAGGCAAAATGAGTTCGATAGCAGATGTTGTAAATGGTAAGCTAAACATTTCAGAAAGTTCTCAGGAAACAGAGCGCAAAGTTGGATCAGAGCTTGGTAAAGAAGAGTTTTTGCAATTGCTAGTGACGCAAATGAAGTATCAGGATCCATTGGAACCGACGGATAATACCGAATATGTATCACAGCTTGCACAATTTTCAGAGTTGGAGCAGATGCAAAACTTAAATTCTACGACGAGCAATACCTCTGCTTTTACATTAGTTGGCAAAGAAGTGTATATTGAGGATCAGTCCGAAGCAGGTGATGTAACGAAAGTTCAAGGCACTGTAGAATATGTGTCGATTCAGAATGGCAAGGCTTACGTTTCGGTTGATGGCACATTGTATAAATATGACAGCATTGTTAAAGTATTGGATGATAATTATGTCATTTCTAACAATATCCCATCTGTACAAAAACAGGCATTGACATATCGTCATCATGATCCGCAGGATGTAACGGTAGAGGGTATCTCACTCGGTTCACACGGTTATGAAGCCACTAGTTTTGCAGTTGCATTGGTTTCTTCATCCGGGGATACGAAGGCCGTTGATTCAAAGTATTTGTCATACAAGGATGGCAAATTAACGATCAGCAAGGATGCATTCAGTCAAAAGGATGCAGGTATCTATACGGTTGCATTTGTCTTTGATGATGCTAACAAGACAATTATTTCAGACAAGGTCACGATAGAGGTTAAGGGGATCAAGCCGGATAATTCTGATAAAACAGAGAATTCTGACAGCAACACATAGAAAGATGATGCGGGAAAGACAGTATCAGAGTGATTCACGGAGGGATTACTTAGGTAATAAGAAAGAGGTGATGTGAAGATGCAGCGTTTACATAATGGTTATGCAAAATCGATCGAGCAGATGACAGGGCGGTATTTGCAGTCTCAAAGATCGGATAACAAATCTTCTTCCACCAATGAGCAGCTTTCCTTTCAGGAGGTTTTGCACGAAGCAGCGGAGATTAAGCAGGATGCAGTACCTGATCTAAAGTTTTCCAAACATGCCGGCGAACGATTGATCGCACGGAATATCAATCTTTCAAGAGAACAGATGCAGCGTTTGGCAACAGGAACCACGAAGGCACGAGAAAAAGGAATTGGAGAGTCTTTGGTGTTGGTAGATGACTTGGCATTTATTGTAAATGTCAAAAATAATACCGTGATCACTGCAATGGATGATTCCTCGGAGGGAATCTTTACCAACATTGATGGGGCAGTTATCGGGTAAAGGGAATACATACAGCCGGACCTTAAGGAGGCAGTGAAATTCTGAATGCCAGAGGAATTTCAAGACGTATTCCTAAGTTATAAGTTTAGGAGGACAATAATTATGATGAGATCACTTTATTCTGGTGTAGCAGGTTTAAAAACACACCAGACCAAGATGGATGTTATAGGTAATAACATTGCAAACGTAAATACAGTTGGATTTAAGTCGAGTTCTGTTAATTTTTCAGACACTTTTTATCAGACAATGTCAGCTGCAAGTGGTTCGAATGCAGAAACCGGGACAGCTGGTGTAAATGCCAAGCAGATTGGTCTTGGATCTACGGTGGCAGCCATTACCACTAATATAACAGAACCCGGAGGAACCTCTACGACAAACCGTGCGTTGGATGTAGCGATCAACGGTGATTCTTTTTTGATCGTAAAATCCGGTGGAGAGACGTATTTTACCAAATCCGGTGCATTGAACGTTGATGATGCAGGAACATTGTATTGCACGACCAATGGAGCAACGGTACAAGGGTGGCTTGCTGATAGTGATGGTAATGTCGTTCGTGATAGTGTCAAGGATTTAACGATCATGACTGAAGATAATATGTATGCCGCACCAACAGCCACAGAAAATATCACCTTGTCTGGTAATATTGACAAAAATGATAAAAACTTACAGCTTACTACGGCAACGCAGGGAATTAACACAAAAGAAGGATTCCGCATGACCTTTACGTTCTATGATCGTATCGGTGAGGAGTATACGGTACAGATGTATCTGCAGGATTCCGGAACACCGGGAACCTATGATTTGGTTGTGAGTGATGTATGCAATTCCGAGGGAGATTCCATATTTGTGAAGAAGACAACCACGACGACGAATGGTGTCGAAACAACGACCTATTCTGCGACAGGTGTTGTTGTACAGCTCGGTGGAGCAACCTATACGGTAAATGACAATGATATTGATAAGGTAACAGGAAAGTATACCTTATCCGGTACCGGAACAGCTTCACAGGTATTGTTTGACTCAACCAGTGGTGAGTTTGCCGGAACGAAAGAGGCTGGTCTAACCAGACCGGCAACCTCTGTTTATGCCAACAAATCTATTTTGTTTAATGTGGTTACGGTGCCGGCTAACAGCGGTATTGATGATACGTTTACACATTATAATTCACAGAATGATTTAGGTGGTGTAGAAGTTGACGTAAGTTACTTGACACAGTATTCTAAGAGAGGCGTTGGAAACACATCGTATACCAGAGGTGATGCTAATGGCAAGGGAGCAGGTAACATTGCCGGTGAGATGAGTGGCCTTTCTATTGATCAGTCCGGCAAGATCATTGGAACTTATACCAATGGTGAAAAGAGAGTACTTGGACAGATTGCGGTAACAACATTCTCAAATCCTTCGGGGTTGGAAGCAGTGGGAGACAGTTTGTTTGCAGCATCTATGAACTCGGGATTGTTTGATGGAGTTGGTATGGATATTACCAGTGACGGTGGTAAATTTACGGTTGGTGCGTTGGAAATGTCTAATGTTGATCTGTCTACAGAGTTTACGCAGATGATCACGACACAGCGTGGTTTCCAAGCTAATTCCCGTATTATTACAACTTCAGATACAATGCTGGAAGAACTGGTGAATTTGAAACGTTAACAGTATGAAACATACAGGATCAGCATGATGAATACTCCGTGGTAACAGGTATTTTGCAATATGGATAAATGGTTGCATAAATGTAGACCACCTATTGCGAATATCTGTTGCCATTTTTACATTATGGGAAGAAAGGTGAAGGTATGATTGACGTAACAAAAATGAATGGTATGAACATTACAATCAATTCTGATTTGATCGAGACAGTGGAAGATACGCCGGATACAGTGATCACATTGACTACCGGTCGGAAAATAATTGTAAAAGAGAGTAGACAGACGATAAAAAATTTAGTAAAATCATTTAAGAGAGAATGCACTTTTATGGAATGACATAGAAAGTACAACAAAATGAAATAAGGTGGTGGCTTAAGTGGATATAGCAACTTTAGTCGGATTGATTACCTGTGGGGTCATGGTATTTTTGGGAATTGTTACCGGTCCGGAGAAAATGGCAGGTTTCCGACATTTTTATGATTTGACATCCATTTTCATTACGCTTGGTGGTTCTGTTTCTTGTATGATCATCCAATCTAAGAGTTTTGGAAAGTTTATTGAGGATATCAAATCGATTCGACTGGCAATGAAAGTTCAGCAGGCACATGAGGCAGAGGTGATACGCAATATTATCAACCTTTCCAATGTTGCAAGAAAAGAAGGCTTGCTTGCTTTGGAGGAAGCGGCGAATAACATAGAGGATGATTTCTTAAAGAAAGGAATCATGCTGATCGTTGATGGTACCGATCCTGAGCTTGTCCGCAGTATTATGGAGACTGAGCTGGGAGCGATCGACGCAAGACATAATGAAAAGATCAATTTCTGGGCAAACTGGGCGGGAATGGGTCCTGCTTGGGGTATGATCGGAACACTGGTTGGTCTGGTAAACATGCTGTACAACATGGATGATATGTCCACGATAGGTCCGAATATGGCGGTTGCCCTGCTTACGACTTTGTATGGTTCGTTACTTGCTAACTGGTTATGTGTACCTATTTCCTTCAAACTTAAAATGAATAATGAGTTGGAAATTAAAATGAAGGAAGTTATGGTAGAGGGGCTTTTATCAATCCAGGCAGGAGAGAATCCTCGCGTGATCGAGGAGAAACTGAAGTCCTTCCTGGCACCATCTGTTCGTGAACAGATCAATGAGCAGGATGGAGCCGCAGAAGGTGGTGAGGCGTAAATGGCAAAGAACAAAGAAGAGACAGAAATTAAGACAGACGGATGGAAAGATACGTTCTCTGATCTGATGAATTTGTTGCTCTGCTTCTTTATTCTCTTGTATTCCATGTCTTCGATCGATGAAGCGAAGTACGCTGAACTGGTCGCTTCTCTTTCAAATAGCGTTAGTATATTTAGCGGTGGAGAAAAAGCAATTGGTCAGGGTCAGCTTATTTCCAGCGGTGCAACACAGTTGAATAATTTGGATAAATATTATTCAGATATGGGTAAACAGGCTCAGGAAACTGAGAATGCAGATGATCCAATGGCAAAGCTGGAGGCGAAACAGGCACAGGAAAAGAAAAAAAGAATGGATGAGCTGTACGGTGATGTTGTAAGGCAGACAGAAAAGAAGCAATTGGATGATGATTTGGATGTCACGATAGATGACGGATATAATTATGTTATGTTATCTCTGAATGGCAGTGTGTTGTTTGAATCGGGAAGTGCAGAGATTCAAAAAGATGCCAAAAAGATTTTGAACCGTATCGGAGATGTACTTAAAATGTATCCGAAAAATACGATCAAGATCGAAGGTCATACAGACAATGTACCGATTCATAATGCAAATTATTCCAGCAATTTATGGCTTTCCACGGCGAGGGCAACAAAAGTGTTGGAATATTTCCAAAAGCGGGGATTGAATCCCGATAATTTGGAGGCGTCCGGATGGGGTGATGTTCATCCGATCGCAAGTAATAAAACAAAGACAGGGCGATCTAAGAACCGTCGTGTTGAAATTAAAATATATGGAATGTCAGAAAATTGACAATAGTATATAATGGAGGCTTATTTATCATGAAGAAAAATATTTTTAGTGTCATCATAACGGCATTGACAGTTATCAATGTTGTTCTTACAGCAATTTTGTTTTTTGTGATGGTGCCAACGTTTACAAAAACCAACAATCTTTTGACGCAGATCGCATCTGCAGTGAATTTAGATCTGAATGTTGATGGGGATTCCAAAGGTGATGAAAACTATTCCCTAAAAGATCTTGAGACCGTAACGGTTGCGTTTGACTCTCAGCAGACACTTAATTTAAAAATAGGGTCTGATGGCAAGACTCATTATGCTCTTTTAGACGGCTACAGCCTCTCTGTTTATAAAGATGCGGATGACTATAAGGATGTCAGTGATATTTTGACGAACAATCAGGCAGAGATCACTGATATTATCCGTGCAGTGATTCAAAGCCATTCTTCGGATAACATTTCAGAAGATGTGATCAAAAAAGAGGCGTTAGAGCAGATACAGCAGCATTTGGATTCTAAAGCTGTGAAGAAGGTTATGTTGACGAATTTCATGTATCAGTGATAGACAACGAGAAAAGTAATGGTTTCTTTTCTTTGAAATTTGTGCTATGATATTATAGTTGCAAAGACAATATATGTTATTGATAATTATAACAGGGATGTGAGGTGAAGAGAATGGGAGACACCCTGTCTCAGGAGGAAATTGATAATCTGCTCAGTGCATTGAGTACCGGAGAAATCAATCCGGATGAATTGGATGAGGCAGATGTAAAGAGTGTTAGAAATTACAATTTCGCCAGACCATCGAAGTTTTCCAAAGATCATTTGCGGACTTTGGAGATTATATTTGAAAATTACGGCAGACTGCTTTCGACGAATTTACCGGCATATTTGCGTAAGACAGTGCAGGTTGATGTGATGAATGCGGAAGCAAATGCGTACTCGGAGTTCTTAAATGCATTGTCCAATCCTGTGCTTCTAGGAGTAGTTGATTTTGCTCCGTTGGAAGGCAGCGTGGTAATCGAATTAGCATCTAACCTTGGCTTTGCGATTGTTGACCGTCTGTTGGGTGGTGGTGGAGAACCGCTGGAAAGGACTAGAGAGTTTACCGAGATTGAGTTGATTATTTTGGAGCGTGTTTTGGAAATATGCACCAATTTAATGATAGATCCATGGGCAAGCGTGGTGGAATTAAATCCGCGTCTTGAGAGGATTGAAACAAATTCACAATTTGCCCAGTTTATTTCGCCAACAGAAATGACGGCAATCGTCACGATGAATATTCATGTTGGTGAGGTTGAGGGCTTGATGAATGTGTGTATTCCATATTCCTGCGTTGAGACAGTGATCGACAAATTAAATACCAAATATTGGTACTCAACGATCAAGGCAAAGGATGATGGAAGCTATACGGAAATAATTGAAAGCTTGATTGACAATGCCAAGATTCCAGTAAGGGCGATGTTGGGTAGAAGCTTGATCTCCGTAAATGATTTTATGAATCTTCAGATTGGAGATATTATCAAGTTAGATACCAAGACTGACGACGAGTTGGAGGTTTATACCGGGAATATTAAAAAGTTTTATGCTTTACCTGGTGCAGCTTCGGATTCTTACGCTGTAAGAGTGACGTCAGTAATAAGGGAGGAGCAATAAAGTATGGATGGAATGTTATCTCAGGAAGAAATAGATGCATTAACCGGCGGTGGTGGTGCAGCGACTAAGACCGCTTATGCCGGAGAGACGCTAAGTGATGCTGAGAGAGATGCAGTCGGAGAGATTGCTAACATTAATATGGGAACAGCAGCAACAACATTATCAACGCTGTTAAATACCAAAGTTACCATTACAACACCGAAAGTCTCTTATGTGACTTTAGATGACCTGTCATTACAATATGATAGACCATGTGTGTTTATTCACATCTCATATATTGATGGAATAGACGGTAACAACATATTAATCTTAAAAGAGCACGACGTAAAAGTGATCACAGATTTGATGATGGGTGGGGATGGTTCGAATACAGATGGTGAATTGTCGGAGATGCATTTAAGTGCGATCAGTGAGGCGATGAACCAGATGATGGGATCAGCGGCCACGTCATTATCATCAATGCTGGAGAAGAAAGTAGATATTAGTCCACCAACTGCAAGTTTGGTTGATCTGAATGACTCCATGACAGATGATACCGAAATTTCAAATTTCTTGCAGGGAGAAATGGTTCAGGTAGCATTTGATATGGAAATTGGAGATCTGGTTGATAGTCAGATCATGCAGTTATATCCGTTTGAGTTTGCGCGCGATTTGTATCGCAAATTTATTGGTGAATCTAAATCTGAAATTGAAGAGCCGCAGCCACAGGCGAGTCAGCCGACACCTGCAGCTACACCGGAACAGACGGTCAATGTGCAGAACGTACAACCAGCAGTGCCGCCGACACCGGATATGCAGCAGATGGCAGGAGCAATGCCGGTTCAGTCGGATATGATGCAGCAACAGCCATATGCAATGCCGAATGTCAATGTACAGCCGGCACAGTTTCAGCCGTTTAATGCAGGGGTAAGTCCGCTGATGCAGCAGGAAAATATTGATTTGATCATGGACGTTCCTTTGGAAGTGACGGTTGAACTTGGACGAACAAATAAATCCATCAAAGAGATTTTAGACTTTTCTCCGGGTACGATCATTGAGCTTAATAAGTTAGCAGGGGAACCGGTTGATGTTTTGGTCAATGGTAAATTTGTTGCTAAGGGCGAAGTAGTTGTTATTGAGGAAAATTTTGGTATACGAATTGTAGAGATATCAAAATAAAGAGTAGGATACATAAAGAGCTGGAGGTGTAGGAATGTTATTGATGACGGCTAATTTTTCTGCACTGTCCAGCTTTTTTAAGTTGATCGGCCTGTTGATCTTATTGATCGTACTGTTGTTTGCCGCATCTTTTGTAAGTAAATGGTATGCCGGGGCGATGTCAGGTAAGAAATATGCAGGAAATATTAAGATTATTGAAACATATCCCATTGGTCAGGGAAAAATGATACAGATCATACAGGTTGGCAAAAAATATATTGCATTAGTGCAGACAAAAGATTCGGTTGTCTTTTTGACTGAGCTTACGCAAGAGGATCTTTTGATAAAGGAGCCGGTGCAAATGCCTAGGACAGAAGGTTTTTCTGAGATGTTTCAGGAAATACTGAAACATAAAAAAAAGCCGGATAAACAGTGATCTGTTATATGAAGATTGAAGTGTGAAATGATAGCAATATGATAGAAAGGTACCAAGGGACAATTGAGACAGAATATAAGAAAAAGATTTTTTTTAAAGCACAGAACGATGCGCGCAATTACGATATTAGTCGTTTTTTTATGTGTATGGTTTGCAGCGTCTCCTTCGTATGCTTTGGCAACGTCTGATCGCGTTGACAGTACAACAAGAAATCAAATATCCGGGAATGCGGATGACGATGATAATACGTTAGATCTGAATATTACATCCAATGCCGGCAGCGTTACGTTGGAATCTACTTTACAGATTTTGATCCTTCTTACGATCTTGTCGCTTGCACCTTCCATTTTGATCATGTTGACGTCGTTTACGCGTATTATTGTTGTCTTTCATTTTTTGAGAACAGCAATTGGAACGCAGACAACGCCACCAAATCAGATATTGATCGGTTTGGCATTATTTATTACATTTGCAGTAATGAGTCCGGTGTTTAATGAAGTAAACACTAATGCAGTTCAGCCGTATATGGCTGGCAATCTGACACAGAAGAAGGCATTAGAAAAGGCTTCGGAACCTTTGAAAACATTTATGTTAAAGCAAACTAGAGAAAAGGATCTCAAATTATTTATGACGATCAATGACATTTCATCGGATGATATTGAGAGCTTTGATGATCTTTCTCTTATTACGGTCATACCGGCATTTATTATCAGTGAACTTCGAACAGCGTTTATTATTGGATTTTTGTTGTATCTGCCGTTCATCGTTATTGATATGGTAGTGGCTTCGACACTGATGTCAATGGGTATGATGATGTTGCCACCGACGACAATATCCCTGCCTTTTAAGATACTATTGTTTATATTGGCAGATGGATGGAACCTATTGATCGGACAGTTAGTGCAGTCGTTCCATTAACCATCAGAGGAACGAGTAGAAAGGAGACTGTGCAATGAGTGAGAGTCTTGTGTTAGACATATCCCGTGAGACGATCTGGACAACGGTGGAATCAGCAGCTCCGCTGCTACTGATCTCGCTGATCATTGGATTGATCATTAGTATTTTTCAAACAGTTACTTCTATTCAGGAACAAACGCTGACTTTTGTGCCAAAGTTTTTAGCAATCATGCTGGTGTTGGTGCTGTGTGGCGGCTGGATCATGAATAATATGGTAGATCTATTTGAAGCATTGATGAAAAATATACCTCAATATATTAAGTGAGTGATCGGTGAAGAGGACATAAAAGAAGACGGTCAGGTTATGGATCGTTTATCTGCAAATAACATCGAACAGATAAGGAGAGACGAACATTGAATTTTACGGTTGAATACTTAGAATATATTTTATTAGTATTTATTCGGGTGGCTTCCGTTGTTTTTGTTGCTCCTTTTTTTGGTTCCAGTGAAATCCCGCGACGTGTAAAAGTTGCTATCGCGTTTTTTCTATCGTTGACGGTGATGAACCAGGTTGATTACAAGGCTGTGGAATACGCAAATATATTAGAATATTCCGGATTAGTGCTTAAAGAAGCGATTACCGGTATTATTATTGGTCTGGGATCCAGATTGTGTCTCTATATCTTTAATTTTTCCGGTAATATGTTGGATATGGAAATTGGCTTCTCTATGGTTCAGGAAATGGACCCGACAACAAATGTAAATTCAACGATCACATCAAATTTTTATATGTATATATTTATGCTTTTGTTTTTAGTATCAGACATGCATTATTTTATTATTGATGCTATGATGGATTCTTATCAGCTTGTACCAATTGGAGGTGCAAAATTTTCAGTTGATCTGTATCATATCATGGTGACATTTATCACTAATTATTTTGTCATCGGTTTTCGAATTGTGCTTCCTATTTTTTGTTGTATGCTTGTCATCAATATTGTGCTTGGTATTTTGGCAAAGATTGCACCACAGATGAATATGTTTGTCGTTGGAATGCAACTTAAAGTGTTTGTGGGGCTTGTGTTGCTATTTCTGACGATGCAGTTGTTTGCCGGAGCAGCAGACTTCCTTTTTGATGAAATGCATACATTCACAAAATATTTTGTGCAGGCGATGGCAGCGTAGACGATAATAGTTGGCGTTGCTATTTTGCTGCAAATACGGTATAGTATAAAGAGGGTGTTTTTGCATCTTTATCAGAACAAAGCGATGGTATTGGAGAGGAAATGTATGGTTAGGCATGGCAGAATACGGTATGATCTGCAGCTTTTTGCCAAAGATGGCGAGGGCGGCGAGAAAACCGAAAGCGCAACTCCCAAAAAACTGGAAGATGCCCGCAAAAAAGGTCAAGTGGCGAAAAGCATGGATGCCATAACGGCTGTGTCGTTGCTGGTGTTTTTCTTTTTGTTAAAACTATTGATGGCATTTTTGGGCAGCCAATTTAAGGATGGTTTTTCGTTGTTTTTTGGGAAGATCAGCGATGTCACTAAGGATGAGTTTAATTTGCAGATGGCATGTGCTATATTGCAGCAACTGATCCAAAAGATCACGATCATCTGCCTTCCTTTTTTGCTGAGTACATTTATTGTTGCATTTGCCGTAAACATTGTACAGGTTAAATGGAAGGTTTCTTTTGAACCGATAAAGCCTAAGTTTGACAAATTTAATCCGGTTAATGGTGTGAAGCGTCTGTTTTCAAAAGACAAGATCATGGAATTGCTTAAATCCATTGCTAAGATTTGTGTCATAATTTATGTTGTTAAAAATTACCTGGAAGACAAATGGGCATTAGTGATGAATATGTATTCCTATACGTTGACTCAGGGTTTAGAGTTGTTGGGAGATATCATCATTAATATTGGATTGCGTATCAGTGCATTATTTGTTGTCATCGCGGTAGTGGATATCGTTTATCAGAAATGGAAATTTCAGGAAGATATGAAGATGACCAAGCAGGAAGTTAAGGATGAGTATAAGCAGTCCGAGGGAGATCCCAAGGTAAAAAGCCAACAGAAATCCCGTATGCAGCAGGCATCCAGGCAGCGTATGATGCAAGAACTTCCAAATGCGGATGTTGTCATTACCAATCCGACACATCTGGCTGTGGCGATACGTTATGACAAGGAGAAACACGAGGCACCGGTTGTGGTTGCCAAAGGTGCTGATTATTTGGCGGCGAAGATCAAGGAAACGGCATCAAATTATCAGATCGAGATCGTGGAGAATAAACCATTAGCGAGAATGCTATATCATAATGTTGAGATTGGAGCTGAGATTCCGCCCGAATTATACCAGATGGTGGCGGAAGTGTTGGCGTATGTATATAATCTGAAAGGGAAAACGGGATAACGTTTCTTTCAGAAGACGATTAAAGGAGATACATAATGAAACGGACTGATTTAATGCTGGGATTATATATCCTGGTACCTATCATCTTTTTGATTATACCAATACCATTGTTTTTGCTGGATATTTTGATGATGCTAAATCTGGCAATTGCATTGTTTATATTGTTTAATGCGCTGTTTTCGACAGAGGCGTTGAATATGTCGAGTTTTCCGACATTGCTGCTGATGACAACGTTGTTTCGTATTTCATTGAATGTAGGATCGACGAGAAATATTCTGCTGAAAGGAGAGGCAGGTAACGTAGTTCAGGCGTTCGGCGAGTTTGTCGGTGGTGGAAATCTGATTGTTGGCGGTATTGTGTTTTTGATCTTGATCATTGTACAGTTTATCGTGATCAATAAAGGTTCTGAGCGTGTGTCGGAAGTAACAGCACGTTTTACGTTGGATGCCATGCCTGGTAAACAGATGGCGATCGATGCCGATTTAAATACGGGTGCGATCACAGATGAACAGGCCAAGGAACGCCGTCAAAAGATTCAGGACGAATCTACTTTTTTCGGAGCGATGGATGGTGCTTCGAAGTATGTAAAGGGTGATGCGACAGCGGGGTTGATAATCACAGTGATCAATTTTGTCGGCGGTCTTGCTATCGGTGTTATGTCGCAGGGATTAGAAATGACAGAGGCATTGCAGAAATATTCCATACTCACGATCGGAGACGGTTTGGTCAGTCAGATACCATCATTGGTTATTTCGCTGTCAACCGGTGTGCTGGTAACAAAAGTATCAAAGGAGTCGGATCTTGGAAATGTGTTGATCACACAGTTGTTTTCGACGCCGAAGGTATTGTACATAGTCGGAGCGACGATGGCGTTACTTGGATTGACGCCGCTTCCAACATTAATCTGCTTTATTTATGCAATCTTGTTCATTGCTGCCGGTCGAGCTATCGAATCGGCGATGGAAGTACAAAATATTGAGACAGAGGTTGACGAGGAAGAAGAGACAGCAGAGGAGATCAGAAGACCGGAGAATGTAGTCTCTTTGCTGCAGGTAGATCCGATCGAATTGGAATTTGGTTACGGAATCATTCCTCTGGCGGATGTGAACCAAGGTGGTGACCTGTTGGATCGAGTTGTTATGATACGTCGTCAGGTCGCACTGGAACTGGGATGTGTTGTTCCGATGATCCGTCTGAGAGATAATATCCAACTTAATCCGAATCAGTATGTAATCAAGATCAAGGGTGTACCGATCAGTGAAGGCGAGATTTTATTTGATCACTACATGGCGATGAATCCGGGGTTTGTGGAAGAGGAGATCACAGGTATTCCAACATTCGAGCCGTCGTTCCATCTGCCGGCGATCTGGATCACGGAATCGCAGCGAGAACGTGCGGAATCTATGGGATATACGGTAGTTGATCCGCCATCGATCATTGCAACACATCTTACAGAAGTGATCCGCAGTCATTTAGATGAGTTGCTTACGAGACAGGATGTGCAGAATCTGATCAATAACATTCAGGAAGCAAATACAACGTTGATATCTGAACTTGTACCTAAAATGCTGAGTGTTGGTGAGATACAGAAGGTATTGCAGAACCTGCTTCGTGAAGGAATTTCAATTCGCGATCTGGTGACGATCTTTGAAACACTTGCCGATAATGCGACAAGCACTAGAGATACGGATGTTTTGACGGAATATGTCCGACAAAGTCTGAAACGGGCGATCTCGAATAAATACTTTCCGCCTAATGAGATGACCAGTGTTGTTACATTGGATCCCAAAATTGAGCAGGAAATTATGGGATCTATCAAACAGACAGAACAGGGCACTTATATTAATTTAGAGCCTGACAAGACGCAGATGATCCTAAAGTCGGTTGGAGAGGAAATGGAAAAAATGGAAGAATTGGGAAAAAATCCAATTATTGTTACATCGCCGATCGTTCGGCTTTATTTTAAGAAACTGACGGAAGAGCAATTTCAGGATTTGATCGTTGTATCTTATAATGAAATTGACAGCAATGTAGAATTACAATCAATAGGGATGGTGACAGTATAGTGGTTATCAAAAAGTATATAGCACAAACAGAAGACCTTGCTACACAGATGGCGCAAAATGAACTGGGGAAGGATGTTGTTATTATGAATGTCAAAAAAACAACGCCCAAGGGCTTGTTTAAGTTGTTTCGCAAACCTCATGTAGAGCTTACGGCGGCAATTGACGATACAGCAGAGAATGCTGAAAAACCGGATTTCAGTAAACTGCAGGAGGCAATTCGAAGACGGTCAGAATATACGGCGCCGGATTCTAAAGCAGCTATGCAGGAAGCAAAACGGAAACAAATGCAGCAAAATGATCAAATTCTTCCGGATGAGCCGGACGAAAGGGTTAACGAGTCTGTGATCAATGAGCAGAAGATGATTGAACAAAAGTTGTCAAAACTGCAGAATCTTTTGGAAAAGCAGATGGGGACTGCGAAAGAGACGGAAACCAAGCAGAATGATAAAACAGATGACAAAATGGACGCTTATTTTCAGATGATCAAGAAAAAGATGCTTGAAAATGAGGTTCAGGAACAATATGTGGATCAGATCCTAAAAGAGGTAAAGAGCGGTTCCAGAAAAGAATGGACGTTAGATAATGTGTTAGCGGGGGTATATCAAAAGATCATATTAAAAATTGGTCAGCCACATTTGATCGACGTTAAAACGACAAAGACCAAATACATTTTCTTTGTAGGTCCGACGGGTGTTGGTAAGACAACGACAATTGCAAAGATTGCTTCCACATTAAAACTCACAAAAAAAACCAGGGTTGCGCTGATCACAGCAGATACGTATCGCATTGCCGCAGTAGAGCAGCTAAAAACCTATGCCAATATTTTGGGTATACCATTAGAAGTTGTTTATTCGGCAGATGAAATGGATAAAACCATTGATGAACTAAAAGAGTTTGACCTTGTATTTGTTGACACGGCAGGACGTTCACATCAAAATGCAGAACAAGTGCAGGATATTAAAAAGATCTTAGATAAAGTGCCTGAAGAAGATAAAGAGGTCTATCTGGTACTAAGTGCAACTACAAAATACAAGGATTTGAAGAAAATATCAGAAGTGTATCGTAAGATCACAGAATATTATTTGATCTTTACGAAATTAGACGAAACGGATACCGTTGGCAATATTTTTAACATCCATATGTTGACCGGTGCACAGTTATCTTATGCGACGTGGGGACAAAATGTGCCGGATGATATTGGAAAAATGGATGCACAAAAAATAACAAAACAGCTTTTAGGAGGGAATGGCTGATGGATCAAGCTGAGCGTTTACGCAACATTATAAAAAATCAAAATAGAAGACAGCATTTAGCCAAAGTCATTACCGTTACAAGTGGCAAGGGCGGCGTTGGAAAGTCTAATATATCTGTTAATCTGGCTATTACTCTCAGTAAAATGGGTAAGCGAGTAGTTATTTTAGATGCTGATTTTGGTCTTGCGAATATTGAGATCATGCTCGGAATCCGGCCGAAGTACAATCTGGCCGATATGATGTTTCATGGTAAGGGAGTTTGTGACATCATTGCGTCAGGCCCGGAAAATATTGGATTTATTTCAGGGGGATCCGGTATTCGGGAGATGACTAATTTATCGCGTGATCAGATACAAAATCTAGTTCGTTCCGTATATGAATTGGATCAGGTAGCTGATGTGATATTAATTGATACCGGTGCGGGTATTTCGGATTCTGTGATCGATCTGGTGCTCTGTAGCAGTCAGGTGCTTCTCGTTGTGACACCGGAGCCTACGTCGATCACGGATGCCTATGCTCTTTTGAAAACTTTGCAGCGACAGGAAGAGTTTGAGGGCGGTAAAATGAAGATTCATATGATCAGCAATCGAACGCAGTCAGAAGATGAGGGCAGAGAATTATATCGAAAGTTGAGTGCGGTGTCTAGTAAATTTTTGCAGATGGAGATGGAATACCTTGGAAGCGTTCCACATGATTTCAAATTGCAAAATGCCGTAATGCGGCAGGAACCGGTTACGATTGCTTACCCGAATGCACCGGCAAGCAAAGCGATCAGTCGGATTGCCAGACAAATTATCAACCAACCGGCGAACACGCCTGGAGCATTTACAGCAAAAGGTTTATCTGGTCTTTTTGCGCGTATGTTTCGGAATGGTCAGCGGTAAAAGGGGAATACGTCATGAAAAATATTTTAATTGTAGATGACTCTGCACTCATGAGAAGAGTACTCTCTGATATAATAGATGATAACAAGGAACTCAATGCAGCATATCTGGCAGAGGACGGTGTGGAGGCACTGGAAATTTTAGACTCTGGAGCAAAGGTTGATGCTATTGTTTTAGATATCAATATGCCTCGAATGGATGGCATTGCCTTTTTGAAAGTGTTGAATGAGAGACATCAACGTGAGAAGGTGTTAATTGTCAGCACATTAGCTCAGAAAGGCGGCGCGGAAACTATTCGTGCGTTGGAGCTCGGTGCTTTTGACTTTATTACAAAGCCAACAAGTCTTTCCGAAGCGAAGGGTCCTTTCTTTATCAATATGTTCATAAGGATGCTTTATGTGGCAACGGGATTATCTACGGCAGGATTGGATACCGGAGAGGAGCAGTCGGTTCCGAAACCGGAAACACAGAAAACTGTGTTTAAGAAATTGTTTCACATACAAAAAGCACCTGTCATGCAGAGAAAGCGTGGCGGCGTAGCAGGAGAGGTGAAAGCAGATCGTTCCAAGCATTCCAAAGAACCGCTGGTGCTGGGTGCAAATAAGATCGTAGCACTTGCCTGTTCCACAGGGGGACCGAAAGCATTGCAACAGGTCATTCCAAAACTGCCGTCGAATCTCGATGCGTCAGTTGTCATTGTACAGCATATGCCGGAAGGATTTACCGGATCGCTTGCAAGACGTTTGAATGAACTAAGTGAGATCACGGTCAAAGAAGCAGAGCATGGTGAACCGTTGCGGAAAGGAACTGTTTATATTGCAAAGGGCGGTTTTCAGTTTCGCGTAATGGAGAAAAATAAGCATGAGCAGTATTTGTCCGTTACGATCGAGGAGGCCAGAAATGCATTAAAACCCTGTGCAGATATTATGTATGAGTCGTTGATGAACGTCTCCTGTGATGAGATAACCTGTGTGGTTTTGACCGGAATGGGCTCTGATGGGACAGACGGTATTTTACAATTGGAACAAGTCAAGCAGATTTATGTAATTGCGCAGGATGAAGAGAGCAGTACGGTGTATGGTATGCCACGAGCGATTGCCACAGCCGGAGCTGTTGACGAAGTTGTCGAGCTGCAGCAGATTGCAGAAACAATCATTAAACACGTGGGGGTGCAATGAAATGGATGTAAGCCAGTATTTAGAAATTTTTATCGATGAAACAAAAGAACATTTGCAAACGCTTAGTGATCAGTTGATGATCTTGGAGACAGAGCCGGATAACATGGAAACGATCAATGAGATCTTCCGTGCAGCGCATTCTTTGAAAGGAATGGCTGGAACAATGGGCTACAAGAGAATGCAGCGTTTGACGCATGACATGGAAAATGTATTTCAGGAGATCAGAAGCGGTAACATGAAAGTGCAGCCGGAATTGATTGATGTACTGTTCCGTGGACTGGACGCATTGGAAGGCTATTTGGCTAATATTTTGGAATCAGCCGATGAGGGTACGGAGGATAATGAAGAAATTATCAACACCTTAAATTCCATTGCGGATAAAGCCAAAGGTGGTACCGGAGAGGTGCCGGCCCCGACACCGACAGCAGCACCGAGTGATGATAAGTCTGCTGCAAGTGATGGGAATAAAGCGAAATACGAAAACATTCGTATTAGCGATTATGAGAAAGCAACATTTGAAAAAGCAAAAGAAGAAAATCTCAACATATTAGGAATTACGGTATACTTGCAGGATAGTTGTATATTGAAAGCGGCGAGAGCTTTTTTGGTATTCAAATGTTTGGAAGAGCTTGGCGAGGTTATGAAAGCCGAGCCGAACGTACAGGATATTGAGGATGAAAAGTTCGATTATGATTTCAGTTTGGTGTACTTTACAAAAGAGTCCGCCGAGAAAGTAAAAGCAGCAATTGAAAACGTATCGGAGATCAAAGAAGCGGTTGTTGGAACGTTTAAGGTACAATTAGAAGGGGCTGAGGAAGCAGCACACGAGGAGTCGGTGCAGACCGCGGAAAAAGAATCAAAGCCAGCGAAGAAAACCGAGGACAAACCAAAAGCGCAGGCTGCAGCAGCGACACAGAAGAAACCGGAAAAGAAAGCAACTTCTAAGGCAAAACCGGCGATTGGTCGTACGGTACGTGTGGATATTGAAAAACTGGATGTTTTGATGAATCTGGTGAGTGAGTTGATCATTGCGAAGAATGGATTAGTTTCCAGCAGTGCAACGAATGAACATAGAAACGATAATGGATTTAATGAGCAGATTGAATATTTAGAAAGTGTAACAACGAATCTGCATGAGTCTGTTATGAAGGTACGTATGGTGCCGATTGAAAGTGTTTTGAATCGTTTTCCACGTATGGTTCGAGATCTCAGCAAAAAGCTCGACAAAAAGATGGAACTTCATATGACGGGTGAGGAAACAGAGTTAGATCGTACCGTTATTGATGAGATCGGAGATCCATTGCAGCATTTGATCCGCAATGCAGCAGATCATGGCTTGGAATCGAATGAAGAGAGAATTGCACTTGGCAAACCGGAGGTCGGCAACATTTTCCTCGATGCATATCAGGATGGCAATAATGTTATTATTGAGGTCCGCGATGATGGTGCCGGCATAAATGTAGATGAGGTACGACAAAAAGCATTAGATAAAGGAACGATCACAAGCGAACAGGCAGAGTTGATGTCTGACAAAGAGATCGTTGAATTATTGTTCCGTCCAAGTTTTTCAACCTCTGAAAAAATTACAGATATTTCCGGTCGAGGTGTTGGTCTTGATGTCGTTAAGACAAAGATTGAAGGTCTTGGTGGTAATATTGAATGTAAGAGTGTATTGGGTGAGGGAAGTAGTTTTATTATCCGTCTGCCACTTACACTGGCGATCATTCAGGCTCTTATGGTTGAGCTTGGCACAGAAAAATATGCAATTCCGCTTGGTAATATTGAAATGATCGAAGATATTCCGCTTGAGGATATCAAACATGTTCAGACGAAAGAAGTGATCAATTTACGCGGAAATGTTATTCCGTTGATCCGTCTTGATAATCTTTTAGATGTTGAACCGGTAGAAAACGAGGAAGAGAGTCTGACGGTTGTTATTGTCCGCAAGGGCGATAAGCAGGCTGGTCTTGTCGTTGACAATTTGATCGGTCAGCAGGAGATTGTTATCAAGTCAATCGGTAATTACATTAATTGCAGCAAGATGATAGGTGGTGCAACCATTCTTGGTAATGGAGAGATTGCATTGATTCTTGAAGTAAATGCATTAGTATAGGGGGAGGTACATCATGGAAGAGATAGCAGATATTCAGAACTTAAACGTTGTGGGAGAGAGCAAGCAGTATATAGTGATCAAATTGGATGATGAATATTATGGCATAGATATCAGTTATGTGGATAATATTGTTCGAAATCAAAGGATCACACGTATACCAAAGGCGCAGAAGTATTTTAAGGGGGTGATCAACCTTCGTGGTGAGATCATTCCAGTGATGAGCTTGCGGTTGAAATTTGACCTGAAACCGGACGAATATACCAATGCGACACGTATCATTATTATTAAGTTAGAACCGCAGTCTGCTGTAGGCTTAATTGTGGATGAGGTAAAAGAGGTTTTGACTCTGAGTGAAAATGATATTGAGAAAAATACTGCGATTGATATGAACGATGCTAAAGCACAGTATTTGAGTGGTATTGGTAAAAATGGTGATAATTTAATATCTTTATTAAATATGTCTAGCGTAATTGTAGGCACAGCAGAAAAATAAACCAAGGGGCTGACAGAATCGAGGTGTGCATATGACGAACACAGAGGGCTTAGATAATATGAATTTTGATGTACTTACGGAAATTGGCAACATTGGTGCCGGCAATGCGGTCACTGCGTTGTCGCAAATGATCAATGCAAAAGTTGACATGTATGTTCCACAAGTAAAAATGTTGACATTCCAACAATTAGCTAATGTGATCGGTGGCGAAGAAACATTGGTTGCGGGAATCATGCTTTCCTTAGAGGGAGACATTGAAGGTTCTATGTTATTTATGCTTGGTTCGGAAGATGCACATCGTTTGGTGGAACAATTGCTTGGCATGAAGCCGCAAGCGGATGATACTTTTTCAGAAATGGAAATGTCAGCGTTGATGGAACTTGGTAATATTATTACCGGTGCTTACTTATCGGCGATTTCTAAAATGACAAATTTAACAATATCTCCGTCGGTTCCGTATTTATCTGTCGATATGGCGGGGGCAATTTTGAGTGTGCCCGCCATAGAGTTTGGAAAATTAGGTGATCAGGCACTTTTGATCGAGTCACGATTTCGAGACATGGATGTAGATATTAGTGGTTATTTTATTATGATTCCAACGCTGGATTCTTATGATTCTATCATGCGGGCATTAGGGATTAGTTGATAGAGATCAGCAAAGGAAGATTGCTGGAAAGGTATGGTTGCCACTATGGGAGAAATGATAAAAGTTGGAATGGCTGACTTAAATATATGTATAGCTCCGGATGCGTTGACAACGCTGGGACTGGGGTCTTGTGTTGGTGTGGCTTTGTACGATGCACAGATGCGGATTGCCGGGCTTGTACATATTATGCTTCCGGACAGCAGTAAAGTACGTCAAAATGAAAATAAGGCGAAATTTGCAGATACCGGCATTGAATTGCTGATCGAACGCATGAAAGAGAGAGGGGCTGCTGTTAATCGTCTAACAGCTAAAATTGCAGGAGGCGCGCAGATGTTTGCATTTAAGTCAGATAATGATATGCTGCGTGTTGGACAGCGGAACGTTGAAGCAGTTAAACAAAAGTTAGCACAATTAAATATTAAGATCCTGGCAGAGGATACCGGCTTGAATTACGGAAGAACAGTTGAGTTTTATCCGGCTAACGGTGATTTTGTAATTAAATCTGTTGGAAAACCGGTACAGACGATCTAGGGAAGGAGACTTTTTGGTGAAGGCAGAATTTATTCCAAAAGTGATCACATTACTGGCAGGTGCAGTAGTGTGTATTGTAGCTATTGTGAAACAGATGGATGTGACTTACAGCCTGGAAGTGCTGTTAGCGACATTGATCGTCTTTTATATTATTGGGATCATTGCACAAAAAATTATTTTGAAAGTGGAGCAGAGTAATCGCTTTATCCGAAGCAAACGTGATGAAGAATTGCGAGAGCAGGAAAAAGAGCAGCAAGAACAACAGGATGAGCAGACACAAACAGGGGAACAGACTGATTCTGACCAGGAAGAACCATAAAATATTTTATAAACGGGAATGGTGGTTAGTTGCAGGAGGGATGGAGTTACTCGATGGACGAGAAAAAAAGGATTGCCCTTTGGGAAGAATATGCCCGTACAAAGAGCAGCAAGATTCGCGAAAAACTAATTTTGGAATATGCCGGTTTGGTCAAGATTGTTGCCGGAAGACTGGGAATGTATTTGGGTTATACTGTAGAGTATGATGATTTGGTGGGATATGGTATCTTTGGTCTGATCGATGCGATCGACAAGTTTGAACTGTCCAAAGGTGTAAAATTTGAGACGTATGCCAGCCTTCGAATACGTGGTGCAATTATTGATCAGATCCGAAAGATGGATTGGATCCCGCGTACGATCCGTCAAAAACAAAAAAAGATAGAGACAGCCATGCAGGAGCTGGAGCGAGAGCTGGGACGAACACCTAACAGTGAGGAATTGGCGGAATATTTAGAGGTTACAGTAGAAGAAGTAGAACAGATGATCTCGCAGGCTAACTTATCCAGCTTGATTTCTTTGGATGAGTATTTAGAGCAGGGGAGTGATGTTTATACAGAACCTAGTGGGCGCCCGAGGTTTGACCAGCCGGAACAGGTTGTAGATCGACAGGAAACAAAGCGTATTCTTGCAGAAGCGATTGATAAACTGACGGAAAAAGAGCAGAAAGTAATTGCGCTGTATTATTTTGAAGAGCTTACGCTCAAGGAGATCAGTAATGTGTTGGAGGTTTCGGAATCCAGAGTCTCACAATTACATACTAAAGCTTTAAAAAAGATGAAAGAACGCTTGGGAGACCAAATAGATCTGTTTGGAATAGGAAACATATAGACGAGGAGTACAGATCGGATTCATCCATTTGTAGCCCTCGTTTTTCATTGCAGCAATAAAGACGATGTATTAATGGTACTTGAATCTGTTTTTGTGGTACAATGCCAAAACACAGAACGTCGTGGGCTGAGGAAGGAGTGTGAATATGAAAAGAAATGCATATTTTCGACTAATACACAAAGCAGATGGCATTTTTTTGCAGAGTTTTGCATCACAAGAAGGTGGAAAAGAGCTTTCTGTAGACGACGTGATCTGGTATTTAGATCAGAAAAAATACGCAGAAAATGTCTCTTCGTTGGAAGTTCAGGACTTTGTGCAGCGTTCAGTTATAGGTCAGACACTTTTGAAAGTATCGGACAATTCTGAGGCGTTGCCAGAGAATGAAATGGTACGTATTACAATAGATCCGCATAGTTATCTGGCAAAGATCCGATTGTATCCGTCCTCTGATAAAGGATCACGTCTGACCGAAGAAAATGTGTTATCTCTGCTTGCACAGAATGATGTGCATCACGGCATTTTAATGCAAAACCTTACATTGCTTCTTAAGGCAGAACTATACTGTACGGATGTATTGATCGCAAAAGCTGTGCTTCCGGTGCAGGGAAAGCGCGCTAGTATCACATATCATTTTGATGTACAGAAAACGAACACTCCAACGATGAAGGAAGATGGTTCGGTAGATTTTCATAGGCTGGATATGATCGAGCGTGTTGAAAAGGGACAGCTTCTTGCAACGTTGACGCCGGAAACAGCACCGATTCCGGGAACGGACGTTCGCGGAAATGTGATACAACCTGCAAAATTAACGCCAGTTGTACTCAAGCATGGTAAAAACATACACTTATCAGAAGATCAGTTGGAAATGTATGCGGATTGTGCCGGAAATGTTACACTGGTGAATGATACCGTGTTTGTTTCCAATGTCTATGAAGTTCCGGCAGATGTCGGGACATCCACCGGAGATATTGATTATGATGGCAGCGTTGAGGTGAGGGGTAATGTGTTGACCGGTTACACGGTAAAAGCAACCGGAGATATTACGGTAAATGGTGCGGTTGAGGGAGCAACTTTAATCAGTGGTGGTAAAATTGTCATAAAGCGTGGAATGCAAGGCATGGAAAAAGGCGTTATGAGGGCCGGGGGAGATATCATTTCTAATTTTATTGAAAGTTCCAAGGTACATGCAAGTGGAAGAATTATCACCGATGCGATCATGCACAGTGATGTGGAGGCTGCAGATGAAATTATTGTCAATGGCAAGCGCGGATTGATCGTCGGCGGAAAGATCCATTCGGGACTCAAGATCACGATGAAGACAGCAGGATCTACCATGGGGACCCAGACGGAACTGGAGATTGGAATAGATCCCACGCTTTTAGAGCGCTATCGATGTATTGAAAGGGATATGGAAAAAATTTCTGCAGAACGTGATACACTGTTGCAAAATATTGATATTCTCAAAAAACGCCTGAAATCTAACGGCAAGCTCGATGAGGATAAATTAACATTGTTAAAATCATCGGCAAAGCGTGTTCAGGAGATTGGACCACTGATTGTGCAGATGTCGGAGGAATACGATGAGCTGGAGGAAGAAATTGAATCCACACAAAATGGTGGACGTATTGTTATATCTGAAGTTGCATATCCTGGTGTGAAAATGACCATTGCAAATGTGTCCAGTTTCATCCATAATGAAACTAAACATAGCGCATTTGTCCGCGATGGAGCAGAAATACGCGTACGTGCGATCTGATCTATCCGTCAAGTTTGTTTTGGTGAACAACACACAATGAAACGGGATACCTGTGGCTTATTGCCTGCAGCTGGAAAGGATGAGTGATCATTATGTCATTAACACTTGATTATGTTTCGATGCCACCGAAATCACAAGAAATATCACAAATACAAAATGCAGAACAGATTCGTTACGAACATGGTCAGCAGGAGATGGCGGCGCAGTTCCAACAGTCAGTTAAGAATCAGTCGGAGCAGACGATACGCAGGGCTAAGGCGGAAAATGAGCCGAATCGTTATGATGATGAAGAGCGTAAGCGTAGACAGAAGCATTCGGGCAAACAAAAGAATAATTCGTCCGACAACAAGAAAGAAACGAAAAAAGAACCGCATTTTGACATGCGCATTTGAGAAGAAAGGTAGAAAAAGTAAAATGATTTTTTTGGAAATAGTAATGATCGTGATTGGACTTGGTGCTATTATTTATAGCACAAAAATTACGGATGGTGCGGAGAGTTCAGATATTAAAAGTGTTGTTGATGGGCAGGATCAGATGGAGCAGCTCCGTCATAAAATAGAGCAGTTTAATGAAGAAATCACACGCAAACAGGAAGAGAAACTAGAGGATACATCGGAAAAAATGAATACGATCTCAAACGAAAAGATTATGGGGATCAGCGAATATTCAGATCAAGTGATTGATAAAATTGAGAAAAATCATGCAGAAGTTGTATTTTTGTATGATATGTTAAATGAGAAACAGGCAGAGATTCAAAAACTGATTCACGAAGCAGATTCCTCGAAAGTTCAGTTTCAGGATGAACTTGCAAAGTCTTATCAAAATGTGAAGGACATTGTGGATCCGGTAGTGGTAAGTGGAAAAGATGCAAAAAAGACCGGTAACGAACAGTCTGATAGTGAGCTTTCAGAGGAAGATTATGATCTGCAAAAGCTGAGTGACAAAGAGAGACAGGCTTTTGACGAAGAATTTTCTATGCAGGAAGAAGAGAAAAAAGTCAATCATAATGAGGAGATACTCGCACTTCATGACAAGGGATATTCCATCTTAGAGATTTCTAAAATGTTAGAAATGGGACAGGGCGAGGTCAAATTTGTATTAGATATGTACGCATAGCAGTGAGAGCGATCATGGAGGAAAAACAGATGAAACATAAAAAAACATTTTGGAGAGGTTTTGGAGCCGGTGTCCTTTTCGCGGCAGTTATTTTGGGCATTTCGTGTTTGCTCAGAACATCGGATGCGCAGGTGGTAGCTCGCGCAAAGAAACTTGGTATGGTCTATGAAACCTCTGATAGCAACGCATTGGCGTTAAAATCCAAAGATCAGGAGCAGAAAGCAACGAAAGAGCCGGAACAGACGGACGCTGCTGCAACGCAAAAGCCGGTGCAGAGCATAGAGCCGGCCGCTAGTGAAGATCCATCCAAAGTGCCAACGCCGGAACCATTGGGAGATTCAGGAAATGACACGCAAACCAAGAAAGCTTCAACTAAGAAATCTATTGACAATGATAAAACTATGCAGAATGAGAAAAAGAAGATGGAGAAAGAAGTCAAAAGTTCTGCTAAAAAGTTAAAGATCGTATCGGGTGATATGTCACAGACTGTTAGCAAAAAACTAGAGCGGCTGGGAATTATTGATGATGCCGAATCGTTTGATAATTACATGAATCGTAATGGATACAGTCAAAATATCACGGTGGGATCGTTTTCTATCTCGCCGGATGACACATATCGGGATATTGCAAAGAAGATTACTAAATAAATTTGCATCAGACAGAAGATACGATGTGTTCTCATGTATTATATAAATGCTATTGGATAACAGGAAGGTAGGATCAATATGAAATTTAGACCGTGTATAGATATTCACAATGGATCGGTTAAGCAGATTGTCGGCGGGACATTGAGTGACCGCGGAAATCAGGCAGAGGATAACTTTGTGTCTGAATACGATGCTGCCTTTTACGCCAATATGTATCGTGAAGATGGACTGACAGGGGGACACATTATTTTATTAAATAAAGCGGATAGTGAATATTATGAAGCAGATCTGGCACAGGCAAAAGAAGCATTGACAGCGTTTCCGAGGGGGCTGCAGATTGGCGGTGGTGTGAACTTACAAAATGCGGAGTCCTTTTTGGATATGCAGGCAAGTCATGTGATCGTTACGTCTTTTGTGTTTCGGGATGGCAGGATCGATTGGGATCATCTGAAACAATTAGTATCCCTGGTAGGACGAGAACATTTGGTGTTGGATCTTAGCTGCCGGTTTGTTCAAGATGACTATTATATTGTGACAGACCGTTGGCAGAAGGTTACAAAACAGCATTTTTCTGTCGAAACATTAGAAATGCTGTCGGAATATTGTGATGAATTTCTAGTGCATGCTGTTGATGTTGAAGGGAAAACTTCAGGAGTTGAAAAGCAGGTGATCCAGCGAATGGGCCAATTTCAAGGGTGTCCAATGACGTATGCAGGTGGTATACACAGTCCGCAGGATTTACAGTATATTGCAAAAGCTGCGAATGAAACGGTGGATTATACTATCGGTAGCGCATTGGATCTGTTTGGAGGATCGATCGCCTATAAAAGCATTGTATCCGGTGAATTTGCGGGTGCGATGTAACAATTTTGTAACAAATTTGTAAAACGACTTGCATTTTTCAGAAAACATGATATAATTGTTACATAAATGTTAAGAAATTGTATTAATTTCGCAACAAAATTTGCTGCTTTATAAGTGGCGGAATGGGGATTATTTATGTTTAAGAAATTTGCAATGTTTGTACTGATGATTGGAATGTTGTTCAGCTTCGGGCTCGTACAACAGACAACCGTTTCTGCTGACAGTGCAGTGACTGTTTCAGAAAATACAACAGAGAATAATACAGAGACAATGAGTGTGCCGGTCGTGTCCAGTGCTCCGGTTGCAACAAAGCAGCCGGTTGTTACGAAGACACCGGCAAGAACAAAACAGGTAAAGAAAACAATCGCTAAGTATAAGAAGACCAAAAAATCAAAAGTTAAGAAAACACGAGCTAAGTACAAGAAATCAGACTTGAGACTTATGGCAAGTATTATTAACTGTGAAGCAGGCGGTGAAAGCTATCAGGGACAGGTTGCTGTTGGTATAGTTGTAATGAACCGCGTAAGATCTAAGCAGTTTCCAAATACCATTCGTAAAGTGATCTATCAGCGTGGACAGTTTTCACCGGTACGTAATGGTATGCTTCGCAAAAAATTAGCACAGTATGATGCCGGAAAGATTCGTTCCAAGCAGTGGAAATCATGTATTAAGGCAGCGAAAAAAGCTTTGAACGGTCAGAAGATCGTCAAGATCAAAGGTAAGACACGTAGCATGAAAGGGGTTCGTTTCTTTAGCGTTGGACTTCCAAATGCAAAATTTCGCTTGGGTGGACATCGATTCAAATAAGAAGATGGATTAGGACAGCGTATGATGCAATACACTGTCCTTTTTATTTTTAGAGGAAACTTTTCGATTCTTATAATCTAAAAAATACTCTGCGAGAATGCGATCACCGCACAGAGGAAGATTGCATAAGCTGAAGATAAGTCGGAGGTAGATATTATTTTACTTCTTGGAAAGAATGTGATATGATAGTAGGCAATGATAATATGGCTGTGTTAGCGAATGGTTAGATAAGCGGTGGTCATATGATAATTAAGGAGGAATGGATAAAAGTGAGTAACCCAGAGGATATCAAGGATGATCATGAAAAGGAAACAGTTGTTTCCCGTAATTTTATTGAAAATATAATTGATAAGGATTTAGAAGACGGCGTCTATAGCAAAATTGTGACGCGTTTTCCACCGGAGCCAAATGGTTATCTGCATATTGGACATGCGAAATCTATTATTTTGAATTCGGGTCTGGCAAAGGAATATGGCGGAGATTTTCATCTTCGTTTTGACGACACCAATCCGATGAAAGAGAAAGCAGAATTTGTTGAGTCGATCATGGAAGATGTTCGCTGGATCTGTGGTGATCTGGATAAGGAAATGGTCTTTTTTGCATCCGACTATTTTGATCAGATGTATGAATGCGCAGTAAAGCTGATCAAAAAGGGAAAAGCATTTGTGTGTGATCTTAATGCTGAGCAGATGCGTGAATATCGTGGTACACTCAAAGAGGCCGGAAAGAATAGTCCATATCGAGATCGTTCTATTGAAGAGAACTTGGATCTGTTTGAACGCATGCGCAATGGTGAGTTTGAGGATGGATCATGTGTACTTCGTGCCAAGATTGATATGTCCTCTCCGAACATGAATATGCGTGATCCGGTTATTTATCGTGTGGCAAGAATGCATCATCATAATGCCGGAGACAAGTGGTGTATTTATCCGATGTATGATTTCGCACATCCGATCGAAGATGCGATCGAGGGTGTGACACATTCGATCTGCACGTTGGAATTTGAAGATCATAGACCGTTGTATGACTGGGTAGTTCGTGAATTGGAGTTTGAGAACCCGCCAAAGCAGATTGAGTTTGCAAAATTATATTTGACGAATGTTGTAACCGGTAAGCGTTACATTAAGAAGTTAGTAGAAGATGGTATTGTAGATGGATGGGATGATCCGCGTCTCGTGTCGATCGCTGCGCTGCGTCGCCGTGGTTTTACACCGGAATCTATCCGTAATTTTATGGAGCTGTCTGGTGTATCAAAAGCACAGAGCTCTTCTGATTATGCCATGCTTGAGTATTGTATCCGGGAGGATCTCAAGATGAAACGTCCGCGTATGATGGCGGTTCTTGATCCGGTCAAGCTTGTTATTACAAATTATCCGGAAAATGAGATTGAATATCTGGACGTTGCAAACAATCAGGAAAATGAGGAAATGGGAACCCGTAAGGTGCCATTTGGACGCGAATTATATATTGATCGTGCTGATTTTATGATCGAACCGCCGAAAAAGTATTTCCGTTTGTATCCGGGCAATGAAGTTCGATTGATGAATGCATATTTTGTAACTTGTACCGATTATATTACAGATGATGACGGGAATGTGACAGAGATTCATTGTACGTATGATCCGGAGACTAAGAGCGGAAGCGGTTTTACGGGAAGAAAGGTAAAAGGAACCATTCAATGGGTATGTGCCGAGACAGCCGAGAGGGCAGAAGTTCGTTTATACGAAAATATTGTCGATGAGGAAAAGGGCGTGTACAATGAGGATGGAACCATAAATGTTAATCCAAACTCGTTGACAATACTTGAAAATTGCTATGTGGAGCCAGCGTTAGCAGAAGCAAAACCTATGGATAGTTTTCAGTTTGTGCGTCAGGGATATTTCTGTGTAGATTCCAAAGATTCTACGGAGGATCATCTCGTTTTTAACCGCATTGTATCGTTAAAGAGTTCATATCGTCCAAAATAAGGAGGCAAAAGCGACATGGGGTTATTTTCAGGTTTGGAAAAATTTGGCTTAGGTAAGCTGGAAAAAATGGATGTTTTCGAAGAAGAAAAGAAAAGAGATGCGGTCGAACATCCGAAAAAGGATCAAAAGCCACAGATTCAAGAAGAAGATTTATTGTTTGATAAATCATTTACTTGTCCGGTATGTGATGAGGAATTTCATTCAAAAATGGTGCGTACCGGTAAGGTAAAGTTATTGTCGGCGGACAGTGATCTGCGACCAAAATATCAGATGGTTGATTCGTTAAAATATGATGCATTAGTGTGTCCACACTGTGGCTATGCTGCATTAAGCAGATTCTTTAAGTTTATGCTTCCTGCACAGGCTAAGATGATTCGTGAAAACATCACGGCTAATTTTAAGGGAATCGACACATCGGCAAGTACATATTCTTACGATGACGCAATTATGAGACATCAGCTTGCACTTGCAAATGCTGTTGTCAAAAAGGCTAAGACAAGCGAAAAAGCATATACTTGTCTGAAAATGGCATGGCTATACCGTGGCAAAGCAGAAAATCTTCCAAAAGATAGTAAAGACTATCAGACACAGATCATAGAATTAAAAAAGCAGGAGTTAGAATTGCTCAAAAATGCTTGTGAGGGATTTAAATCTGCATACAGCAAGGAAACATTTCCAATGTGTGGCATGGATGAGATCACGATGATGTATTTGATCGCAGATCTTTGTCGTAGAATTGGACATTTTGACGAATCAAAACGGTGGATTTCCAGTGTACTTACAAGCCGCGGCGCGAATGAGCGCATTAAGAACAAGGCGAGAGATCTTAAAGATATGGTTGAAAAGGATGTGGAACGCTTATCCAAAGTAAAACATTAAATTGTTTCATATTCGCAATGTTACATAAAAAAATGAGGACATCACGGAAAACCTGTGATGTCCTTTTTTTACTTTATAGGAAACTTCTCGTTTCCTATAAAGTAAAAAACGCTCCGCAAGGATGCGCATCTCGCGGAGAAGAAGTTAGCTGTAAACAGCACCGCTCGAGCGCAAAAGAGTCGCAAGCGACTCTTTGTTCTGCGTATATATCGTAAATGATATGTAAAGTTATCTGTCTGCTTGAAATAAAGCAGATTATTCTGCAATAATGGTATGATTTGTTTTTATAATACTTCTTGGTAGTGCATCTTTAGAATTTTTCCATGGTGCATTTTCGTTTCGATAATCAAATTTATCGGTAAACCACTCCAGATCATCTGTCACACGCTTCATATTATCCAAGTATAGGCGGTTGAGATCATCCAAAAAAGTATCTAATTTCCTACCGGACCATTTGGTGCAGGCTGCAGTGCGCAGATCTGCATAGTGCTTGGTACAAACACCCTTTCCCTGTTGAAAAACTGCCCGAAAATCTGAATCTTTATCATAACAGTAGAGTACAGTGTCAAGATAACGATCAAAGATTCGATGCATACGGTTACAGACATAGCAGGAATTTTCCAGCGTTTCTAAATACTCTGTCAGAGGATCGGTTTCTTTTTTTCCAAATAATCCTTTTTTAGGAGATGTTTGTGATTTTAGTAATGTTTCAATGCGATCATTTGTGCGTTTCATATGAGTATGAAGCATTAAAGCGAGCCCCAGACGATTCTGATATCCGTACATTTTTTGAATATGGTGGCTGCAAAATCCAGTTTCATTGGTTTCCGTACGGACATCATCTTCCATATAGCTTGGTCCCATGACAAACTCAATGGATTCTTTTTCAAGATCTTCATATAATTTACAGACCGGGCATTCGCAGTCGGTGCGGAATGCATCTCCGACAGGAATCGTAAACAATTGTTCTTTCAAGTATTTTCCTCCATTCCTAACGCTGCGCTCTTTTACTGTGTCTGATCGTACGGCGTTATTTTCTTTTTCTTATATTTTACAGGAATTGCGGGAAAAAGAAAAGGGAAAGTAAGAAAATACAAAAAGTGAGAAAATAAGAGAATAAGAAAGAAAATAAAAGAATAATATGAAAATAGACAAAAATACAGAAACGCTCTATATTGCATATCCAAAGAAAATGAAATATATTATGCATATGGTTAGCACTCGAATATAGCGAGTGCTAGTAACAGGAAATCAAAAAGGAGGTTTTTAGAATGAAGTTAGCACCTTTAGGAGACAGAGTCGTATTAAAGCAGCTCGAAGCAGAGGAGACAACAAAATCAGGAATTGTATTACCGGGTAACGCACAGGAGAAACCACAGCAGGCGGAGATCATTGCAGTTGGACCTGGCGGAATTGTAGATGGTAAAGAGGTTGAGATGCAGGTTGCAGTTGGTGATAAAGTAATTTATTCCAAGTACGCCGGCACAGAAGTAAAATTAGACGGCGAAGAGTTTATTGTAGTTCGTCAGAATGATATTGTAGCAAAAGTAGTTGATTAAGGAGGAATCTAAAATGGCAAAAGAGATTAAATTTGGTGCAGATGCCAGAGCCGCATTGGAAGCGGGCGTAAATAAATTAGCAGATACTGTTAAAGTTACATTGGGACCAAAAGGAAGAAACGTTGTTCTAGACAAATCTTTTGGGGCTCCATTGATCACAAACGATGGTGTTACGATCGCAAAAGATATTGAGTTAGAAGATGGTTTTGAAAATATGGGAGCACAGCTTGTAAAAGAGGTTGCTACTAAGACAAATGATGTTGCCGGAGATGGTACTACAACAGCTACCGTACTTGCACAGGCAATGATCAACGAAGGAATGAAGAACTTAGCAGCAGGTGCTAATCCAATCATTCTTCGCAAAGGAATGAAGCAGGCTTGTGATTGTGCAGTAGATGCGATCGCACAGATGAGTTCTAAAGTAACCGGTAAAGATCAGATTGCAAGAGTTGCAGCAATTTCTGCAGGAGATGATTCTGTTGGAGAGATGGTTGCAGATGCAATGGAAAAGGTTTCTAACGATGGAGTTATTACAATTGAAGAGTCTAAGACCATGAAGACAGAACTTGACCTCGTAGAAGGTATGCAATTTGATCGTGGTTATGTTTCCGCATATATGGCAACAGATATGGATAAGATGGAAGCAAATCTTGATAATCCATATATTTTGATCACAGATAAGAAGATCTCCAATATTCAGGAAATCTTGCCACTTTTGGAAGAGTCTATGCAGGCTGGTGCCAAATTATTGATCATTGCAGAGGATGTAGAGGGCGAGGCATTGACAACCTTAGTTCTGAACCGTCTGCGTGGTACATTAAATGTTGTTGCAGTTAAGGCTCCTGGTTATGGTGACCGTAGAAAAGCAATGCTTGAGGATATTGCTATTTTGACAGGTGGTACTGTGATTTCCGAGGAAGTTGGATTGGAATTAAAAGATACCACATTAGCACAGTGCGGTCGTGCAAAATCTGTAAAAGTTCAGAAAGAGAATACTGTTATCGTTGATGGTGAAGGCGATAAGGCAGCGATTGAGGCAAGAGTATCTCAGATCCGTGCACAGATTGAAGAGACAACATCTGATTTTGACCGTGAGAAATTGCAGGAAAGACTTGCAAAACTTGCCGGTGGTGTTGCAGTTGTTCGTGTTGGTGCAGCTACAGAAACAGAGATGCAGGAAGCTAAGCTTCGTATGGAAGATGCTTTAGCAGCAACAAAAGCAGCTGTTGAAGAAGGTATCATTTCCGGTGGTGGATCTGCATACATTCATGCATCTAAGAAGGTTGCAGCTATGGCAGCTAACTTGGAAGGAGATGAAAAGACCGGTGCCAACATTATCTTGAAAGCACTGGAAGCTCCGCTTACAACAATTGCATACAATGCAGGTTTGGAAGGTGCTGTTATTATCAACAAAGTACGTGAATCTGACGAAGGTGTTGGTTTCAACGCATTGACAGAAGAGTATGTTGACATGGTTAAGGCTGGTATCGTAGATCCTGCTAAAGTTACAAGAAGTGCATTACAGAATGCAACAAGTGTTGCATCTACACTTCTTACAACAGAATCTGTAGTATCAACGATCAAAGAGGATGTTCCAGCAATGCCGGCAGGAGGAGCAGGCGGAATGGGTATGATGTAATCCGGATCCTTCAAAGTATATCGTTGTAGTATATAGAGCATAATTTATGTTCTGAATAGGCTGCTCTTTTGCAGATCCCAAAGGATTGCAAAAGAGCAGTTATTTTTTCAATATACAGAGAAATCAGAGGTATATTATTTTTTCAAGGGACACTCTTGAGAAAATAATGTAAATTTGTTACAATATTATTGTACCGAACGTAGAATGGAGATTGAGATATGGAACCATTATATTCAGAGACCTATTTAGAGGCCATGATGCCGAAGGAACGCAGACAGAAGCGTAACCTGATGATTGCAATATGTATCATTTTGCCTATTGTTGATCTATTGGTGTTGCATAGTGCGCTGCTTCTTTTTTTTGTTGTAGTAATTGATGCGGTAATGATCGTACTTCTGCCTAAGAAACAGACTGCGTATGAGTATGTGTTTGTAGACGGACAGATTGATTTTGATGCAATATATGGTGGTGAGCAGCGTGTCAATATACAGAAGATTGATTTAGAAAAGGTTGATATTGTGGCACCGGAACAGTCACATGCTTTAGATTCGTATCAGCAGATACCGTTAAAGGACTGCTCTTCCGGATTTGACAAGGACAGGCATTATATAGCGGTATACCGTGGAGATGATGGAAACAGTGTACGGATACGTTTCACGCCGGATGAAACACTTTTGAACAATATGAAAGCAAAAGCAAGAAGTAAAATTCAGAGTTGACAAACGTAATGGAATGGCGTATACTTTTCAAAATATTTTAAAGAATAAACATGCATAAGGAGGAAAACAAAAATGGGTACGATAATCGGTGATGGCGTAACCTTTGACGACGTATTATTAGTTCCACAGTATTCGGAGGTAATTCCGAATCAGGTATCATTGAAGACAAATTTGACCAAGAAGATTCAGTTGAACATTCCTATGATGAGTGCAGGAATGGATACGGTAACAGAGTATCGCATGGCAATTGCGATGGCAAGACAGGGTGGTATTGGAATTATTCACAAGAATATGTCTATTGAGGCACAGGCTGATGAGGTAGACAAGGTAAAACGTTCGGAGAATGGTGTTATCACAGATCCATTTTATTTATCTCCAGAGCATACATTGGAAGATGCTAACCGTTTAATGGCAAAATTTCGTATTTCCGGTGTGCCGATCACAGAGGGTAAGAAATTAGTTGGTATTATTACAAACCGCGATCTTAAGTTCGAGACAGATTATACGAAGAAGATCAGTGAAGTTATGACTTCAGAAGGTTTGATCACTGCAGAGCAGGGAATTACGTTAGAGGAAGCTAAGAAGATCCTGGGAGCTTCCCGCAAAGAAAAGCTTCCATTGGTAGATAAAGAGGGCAATCTGACAGGACTTATCACGATCAAGGATATAGAGAAGCAGATCAAATATCCGTTGGCAGCCAAAGACTCTCAGGGACGTCTTCTTTGTGGTGCTGCAGTTGGTATTACAGCAAACGTATTAGATCGTGTAGCTGCTTTGGTAGAAAAGCATGTTGACTGTATCGTGTTGGATTCTGCACATGGACATAGTGCAAACGTGCTTCGTTGTGTCAAGATGATCCGTGAAGCTTATCCGGATCTTCAGATCATTGCCGGTAATGTGGCAACGGCTGAGGGAACAGAAGCTTTGATCAAAGCCGGTGCTGACTGTGTTAAGATTGGAATAGGACCGGGATCTATTTGTACAACACGTGTTGTAGCAGGTATTGGTGTACCACAGATGACAGCGATCATGAATGCTTATGAGGCAGCTAAAAAGTATGATGTGCCGATCATTGCAGATGGCGGTATCAAGTATTCCGGAGATATGACAAAGGCCTTGGCAGCCGGAGCGAGTGTCTGCATGATGGGAAGTATCTTTGCAGGATGTGATGAAAGCCCTGGAACATTCGAGCTGTTCCAAGGACGTAAATATAAAGTTTATCGTGGAATGGGATCTATTGCAGCAATGGAGAATGGTAGTAAAGACCGCTATTTCCAGACAGATGCTAAGAAGCTTGTTCCAGAAGGTGTAGAAGGACGTGTGGCATACAAAGGAACTGTGGAGGACACCGTATTCCAGTTGATCGGTGGTATCCGGTCCGGTATGGGTTACTGTGGAGCACAGGATATTCCTACATTGCAGGAAACATCTCAGTTTGTTAAGATTTCCGCTGCTTCTTTGAAAGAGAGTCATCCACATGACATTCACATTACAAAGGAAGCACCAAACTATAGCATTGAAGGAAATTAAGAAGTGAATGACCGATGAAGAAATGGACTGCAAGGCAAAAATTACAAATGAAGCGTCAGATTGCGCTGATCAGTGCTGTCACATTAGTTGTGTTGTTACTGCTTACAGGCAGTTTGACGGCCTACCAGTCGATTCGGGCAGAACAATGGAGAAAGCAGGAAGAGAAAGAAAGACAGGCGTTGTTTGTCAAGGTTACCAAGCCGGAAATACGTCCTGCGCTTCTTACTCCTAATAAAAATTCCAGACCACAGACTAAGCTAAAAAATGTCAATGGAATCGTTGTTCATTATACAGCGAATCCCGGTACTGATGCGATGGCAAACCGTAATTATTTCGAAAGTCGAAAGGACAAGCCGGATCAGACAAAATATAAAGTGAGCAGTCACTTTATCATTGGCTTGGATGGGACGATCATACAGTGTATTCCGCTGGATGAGATTTCGTATGCATCAAATGATCGCAATAAAGATACGGTTTCTATTGAATGTTGTCATCCAAATAAATCTGGCAAGTTTTCTGCGGCTACACAGACCGCTTTGATCCAGTTGTGTGCCTGGTTATGCGGAAACTATGGGATGGATACGTCTGATATTATCAGGCATTATGATGTGACGGGAAAGATGTGCCCGAAATATTATGTGAAACATAAAAATGAATGGACCACCCTTAAAAAGAATATTTCTATAGAACTTTCGCGGTATTCAAAAAAGGAAACCGAGAAGTAACATATGAATGATATTGTACAAAACAGAGAATAATCACACGTTATTCTCTGTTTTTTTGTAATATTTATCAATAGATTTTTTTGGGTTATACGATATAATTATTAATAATATGGGATATAAAAATACGTATGTAAGCTGTTTGGAATGGAGGGAAAATGACCAGAACAGCGAAAATAATGGTTATAATGCTTTTTTGCCTGACCGGACTGCTTACGGTTGAGCAGAAAGAGGCATCTGCACAAAGCACATTGGAAAAGAATGTCATTTACGGTCAGGACAAGATAGGAACGTATCAAAATGAATTGGAACAATCAGCAGATCCATCTGTATCGGTTGTTGGTGTGAAAGTGCGATTAAAGCAATCGCTTGGTTATGATGTCATTACCTATGCTGCAGATACTTGGAACAAAACTGCAGATGGTACGTGGAAGTATATTGGAACAGAAGTGGACGGAGAGCAGGGACAGTTTGGTTCGATGATGCAATCTTATTCTTCAATTAATATATTGGGGTATACCTCTCCACGTTTTGGCATTATTACGGGTATGATGCGTAATTATATGTCTAAGAAATTGCCGGAAGAGTATTCGGTTGTTACACGTAAAATCGTACGAGGTACAGAAACTTCAAGGACGACGCAGTATTCTTTTCAAACACAAGAGCAGTTAGCAAAACAGAAGGATTCTCTGCTGCATGCTCTTCGAGGGAATGGAGAGGTGATTTCTGTATGCGAACATGTAGCAACAGGCACATCTTATGAATACACGATCTATCCGGCACAAACTATTGATGTTTCTCAAAAGAAAATTGCTATCAATACGGGCAGTTGCGCTGTTGAGCAGGTCGGCACAGCATTTTTTGATGGTTCTCATTATTATTTGTATAAACTGCCAAAACTGTGTGCACCGACAGGATATACGATGGATCTGGAAGGCTGGTATGACCAAAAGCAGGGGGGAACAAAATACGAAGAGGGTTCTTTGCTGCCTATGAATAAGACACTCTATGCCAGATACACGTTGACAAAAAATAAGTATTCCGTGATATGTATTGATAAGATACGGGATAGTAAGGGCATTGAGCTTGGGAGAACAGAATGGATGCAGGAATATGCCACGACAGCAGACGGTGCGTCCAGAGGAAGTGTGCCGTTACCGGATACATATTACGAAGGTGTACGTTATATTGGTGCAACGAGACAGTCAGTCGGTACGGCACAGACAATTGTTTATCGTTTTTTTGATTATGCCGATTATGCAGTGACAGTTGTAGATGTTGTAAAATCAACGGCAGCAAAAGATGTTGTTTTAGGTTCGCATCAGATACAGTGTCCTTATCAGAAATTTATTTCCGGAGGAGAACTGGTGGGTGATAATACCGAAGAAGGAGCGTATTATTTGGGATATGTATATCGCTCGGATACCTCAGATCGTGTTTTGACAAAGGGAACGACGGTCTATCGGTATTTTAATCCGATCACGTATGATGTGTTATTTGATGGTAATGGAGCGACAGAAGGAGAAATGGAACCGATGCAGGGATGCCGGTATGGTTTGACTTATACGTTGCCGTTGAATTCTTTCAAACGGAATATTAAAGTTCGTTTTGATCTGCAAGCAGAAGATGCTGTATTTGGAGACGTTGAGATATCTATTGCATGTCCTTTTGAGGGGTGGTCAGACAAAGAAGATGGTTCTGTACTGTTTCAAAATGGAGCATCATTTTTAAATCTTTTGGATTGTTCCGGGACAAAACAATGGTATGCACATTGGGGCGAGGCTGCTTATACCGTGCAAAAGATGCCAAATCGTATGGGATATCAATTCGCAGGATGGTCTACAGATCCCAATGCGGTGCAGGGACAGTCTGCGTTTTCATTTTCTGAAGATACAACATTGTATGCAATCTGGAAAGCAGATGTTGTAGAGTATCATGTTGAATATTACAAAGAAAAACTCGATGGCCTTTTTGAAAAAGCAGCTTCGTATGCTTTTCATGGTTATACCGGTAAAGAGATTTCTGTTGAGAATGTGGAGCAATTATATCCCGGATACTATATTGATGCGACATCGTCGACATTATCCGGACGTATTAAAGGAGACGGAAGTCTTGTGCTGTCCGTATATTATCGTCGTAATTCCTATTCACTGCAGTTCCATTTGGAAGGTGGAAGCCTGCCGGCAGAATACAGGGAATTGAAAGGAAAATATGAAGAGACGATCACAATTCCTAAGGAAACACCGAAGAAAGAGCGTTGCGAATTTTTGGGATGGACAGCAGATCGCGGTAGTACACAAATATACATCAAGGCAGGAGAAACGTATCATATACCAAATCATGATCAGATTTTGTATGCGGTATGGAAACCGGATAGTTATAAGGTTAAGTATATGTTGGACGATCATTCCAATGAAGTTGTTATAGAAAAAGAATATGCATATGATGAAGAATTGGATATGCCGGAATGTACCAGTGACAAGAAAGGGTATCAGTTTGTTGGCTGGAAATTTATGGATAGAGAAGATGCAGGCTGTTACCAGGCAGGAGATCGATTAGAAAGCCTTTATCGGGTTAAAGATGAGGTGATCCGAATGTATGCTGTTTGGAGACCGGTACAAGGTAATATTATATTCGATGCCAATTTTGAGGAGGAAGAAGATGCAGTAAGCGGAACGATGAATCCCATTTTTTACCAATATGAAAGTGAATGCTTGATTCCAGACAATAAATATAAGGTGGCAGGTTATACGTTCGCGGGTTGGAGTATGAAGCGTGATGGAAGTGGCAAACGTTATCATACCGGAGATGACCTTAAGAATGTATTTGATACAGAAGGAGATCATACGTTATATGGAGTGTGGAAAACAGCAACCGATACACCGTTTCGGATTCGGGTATGTAAAACAAATGTTGCAGGCGACAAAGAAATCGAAGAAGTGCTTCATCTGCAGGGAGAGACTAATTGTTCGGTCAGACAGGCTTTGTTTGACTTTTATGAAATGGATTCACTGGAGAAAGTATTTCATGGATTTAAGGTGGTTGATAGTAATGCTCTTAATACAACAATCCGACGGGATGGTTCCACAGAGGTGACCATTCATCTTCAAAGAAAAACATATCGTGTTATTGTTATGTCTGAAACTGAGAAACCATATTATGAGAAAGAGTGTATTTATGAAGAGGAGATCACTCTTCCTACGGAACTGGAAGGTGTAGGAAATGTTGCCAGATATTCCAGTGAAAACGGTATGAATTATTCTGGTGACCTCCCTTTTTCAGTGATGGATGATATGACACTAGTTCCTCAACATAGTGTATGTTATTGGTTAGATGGTCAGATTGAAGAACAATTTGTAACTCACGGCAAAGAAACAGAAGCGTTCACTCCGGAAGAAAAAGGATATTGCTTTGATGGCTGGTATACATCAAAAGAACTGGATGCGAGATTCTGTGATGCTGGAGAACGAATTTCTGTATCTGAAAATATGACGTTGTATGGAAAATGGACCACCAATAAAAAGAGTTATACGATCACATATGATTTTGGAGATTACGATGATGTTATTGCATTGGAAGAGTTGACGCCATGTTATACGTATGGCGGGACAGTTCTGCTGCCGACAGCAGTGCAATTAGATATACCGGATCGTTATGAGTTTGTCGGATGGTACGAAAAGGGAGATGAGACACATAAAATAATCCGCCGTATAATCGGTTCTATGTACGGAGACAAAACATTTTGTCTATATTTACGTGAACGGACAGTTTTGCCAACGCCAACACTTCCATCAGCTTCTGAGATTCCGTCACCAAGTGTAGAGCCGATGGATCCTTCGACAACAGACGATCCGTCATCAAGTGATACACCGTTAGACCCATCTGTATCTGCTGCACCAATGCCAAGTAATGTTCCAAACAATTCAGCATCGAATCTGCCTCAGACACCGAATAAAACAATTATTCAGAATCCTCTTCAAGGATCGGATAAGAAGTTAGGAAAGGCGCAAAATGATACCTTTACCGTACGTAAGATCACGTATCGGGTTTTATCGGTGAAGAAGAAGACAGTAACGGTTACCGGAGCAGATAAATCTATATCGGTGTTGCGTATTCCGGCTAGTGTCACAAAGAATCGTGTGAAGTACCGTGTTGTGAAAGTCTCTTCCAAAGCTTTTTATAAACACAATAATCTTCGAAAAGTGATCATTGGTAAACATGTTACAGCTATCGGAAATAAAGCATTTGCTTATAACCGAAAGCTAAAATTTGCCTCATTGGGCAGATCGGTGACGAAGATCGGTACAAAATCTTTTTATGGAAATAAAAAGTTAAAGAAACTGGTGATTTCCGGTAAAAAATTACGCACAGTTGGAACAAAAGCCTTTTCATCTGGTCAATCCGGAAAGATTATTGTTAAAGCGGTGAAAGGAAAACAGAAAAAATATTGTCGTTTATTGCGGAAAGCGGGCATGAAAAGTAAGATTCGAGTCTCGTGATCAAAGACAAAAAGTGAGATTCGGTTTTAAGGATTAAAAGTGTTGCAGATTAAAATTTAAGTTTGATAAGCCGGATTGGTCTTGATACATGGAGTAGTATAGTGAGAAAATAGGAACGAAAAAATAGTAGTAAGAAAACTGCAACGAAAAACGGAGAAAAACCATCCACACCATTGATGGTTTTTCTCCGTAATATTTCTAAAAAGAATTATGCAATTTTATTTACTGCAATTGTTAAGCGAGAGATTTTTCTGGAAGCATTCTTCTGATGATAAACACCTTTGCTTGCAGCTTTATTAATCTCAGAAATTGCAGCCGTTAAAGCTGTTGTTGCTGCAGCCTTATCGTTAGCAGCGATTGCAGCATCTACCTTTTTGATAGCAGTCTTAACTTTGGAGCGGATTGCTTTGTTACGCTCAGCATTTCTGCGCTCAACTAATATTCTCTTCTTTGCTGATTTAATGTTAGCCATTTCTTTTACACCTCCCAATCGTGAAATCTTTGTGTTTCATCAAACCGGACACGGTCGGCTTTGAGTAAACATACTCATATATAATAAAGAATATAGCAAGGAATGTCAATACATAAATTTCAAAAAAGTGGAAAAATTAAGAATAACTCAAACTTCCCAAAGTAACGTGACGTAGCGCATCGTAGCGAAAGCGTCCCGTCCAAAAATCGATGATACCTTGCTAAACCGGGACATCTCAAGCATTCCTTCAGGCATGTATTCATCAGAGACTTAACAAAATAAGAAATCACTATAAAAACATTGCGTTCTGCGGCAATTATCTTAGTTCTCGGCTGACAGAACAATTTAGTTTATCGGCTGCAAAATATTCTATTTATTGCCGACATAATGAGCCCACAGTGCTCATCTTTGGAGTTTCTTTGAAACTCCATTATGCGCAGAAATCATGCGCAAGTATTATGACATAATAAGCAATATGTGGTTGTGGGGAATTTGAGGTGTGGGAAGTTTGAGTAAGAATAATTATAGCATTGTTGTGAGGAGGAATGGGGATGGATAACAGGGCAATGGAGAAACATACGGATCTGGCGATTGAAGTTCGAGAAAGTTTTCCGGAAGATTCCGTGGAAATTGATGGGGTATGCTTGGAGAAGCATACTTTGGCAGGTGGAGAACTTTTGGTGACACGTGTCATTATTAAGGATCAGCATGGGGCAGAACAAATGGGAAAACCGGTTGGAGATTATTTTACGCTGGAGTTTCAATCCTTGGAAGCACAGGAGACGATCCAAAAAGAAATATATAAAATTTTAGATTGTCTGCTGCCGGTGAAAGATCATTTATCAGTGTTAGTGACCGGTTTAGGAAATCGTTTCGCAACTCCGGATGCACTCGGCCCTTATGTTGTAGAACACATTCAAGTAAATCGTCATCTGGAAACAGACCCTGCTGTTATGTTCAGTGCAGTGATTCCAGGGGTTATGGCACAGACCGGAATTGAGAGTGGTGAAATACTAGGTGGTATTATTAACACGGTCAAACCCGATGTGCTGCTTGTCGTTGATGCTCTGGCCACCAGCAGTGTGCGTAGATTATGCCATACGATACAGATTACGGACACCGGAATTTCGCCGGGAGCAGGTATTGGAAATCATCGTTTTCCGGTAAATCAGGAGACAATGGGAATACCTGTAATCGCAATTGGCGTACCTACGGTGGTTGATGCTAATACTATTGTTATTAACACAATGGAAGAATTTCTCCAAAAAGAAGGTCTGGCTGAGCAGGATATAGATACGTTTCTAAGGGATATTAGTAAACAGTCCATTCAAGATCTTTTTGTTACACCTAAAGATATTGAAATGCAGATCCGTGAGATTGGAAAGCTGATCGCCGGAGGGATTGATCAATTCCAGTCGGGGATGGAATAGTTTCTTATGTTGCATCATAAGCTAGGATAGAAACCCTTGGAAACTTGCATAGAAAAGAGGAAACATGGATCGGACGAGTTGGCAGACCATTAAATGCGGGATTAAACTTACCATACTTTTGTCGATTCTGCTTTGGAGCGGGATTTTGGTCGTTGGACTGCATAGACAGTATCAATTGCTTGCCAAAGCTAAGGATCAGGTGGAAAAGGATTTAGTTGGATTTGGCTTTTCCAGCAGTAAGATGGCCGAAAAACAGTCCGGTAGTTCGCTGCTTACAGGACAGACGGCGCTATTACACTATCTGCAGGATCAAAGGAATGGAGAGGATAATGCGGCAACAGTGGCAGCATGGAAACAGCAAAAAGCGGGGAAAAGCTCATTAGTTAAGATGAAAAATACGAAGACATCATCACAGAAAATATCTGCGTCCAAAGCCGGTGCCACAGGGAAAGTATTATATGTATTTAATAATAAAAGCAATGACATTACAAAGTATAACAGAGCAGTCTCACCGTCAAGGCAGACTGCCGTCAATAGTACATCAAAAGCACCAAAACGCAGGGAAGTACAAAAGAAAGAGTTGTTCACTGCTTATAAGGGAAACAAAACGTCAGAACAAAAAAAGGTTTCTAAACTATACCAAAATATGGACATGAAGTATCTGTTGAAGAATTTTTATATTATCGATTCTTCGACTTCCGTAGATAAGAAGATATTTCAACCAAAAACACTATTAAAGATGTCGATGCAAATAAAGAAAAAAAAGACACCACAAATATTGATCTATCATACGCATGCGGCATCGGAACGATTTGCAAATAGCCGTGCAAATAAAGATGAAGACAGCATTGTGGGCGTGGGGGAAGAGCTGGCACAGATATTAACGCGTAAATACGGATATCATGTGATTCATGATGAAACAAAATATGATATGGTGAAAGGAAGTATTGATCGCAATAAGGCGTATAATCAGTCTGGCGATGGAGTGAAGAGATTGCTTCAAAAATACCCGGATATACAGGTGATCATTGATCTTCACCGGGATGGTGTGGGCAATAAAGTGCACAGATTAACGTCTATTAGAGGAAAACGCACCGCACAGGTCATGTTTTTTAATGGATTGTCCCGTAATCAAAAGGGAAACATCGCATATTTACATAATGATAATCTACAGGCAAATCTAGCCTTTAGTCTTCAAATGAAGATTGCCTGTATGAAAACATACCCGGGTTTTGCAAAGCCGATCTATCTGAAAAATTATCGCTACAATCTACATATGAAGCAGCGATCTCTATTGATAGAGCTTGGTAATGAAAATAATACCGTGGAAGAAGCCAAAAATGCAATGACACCGTTAGCAGATGTGCTGCATCAGGTGCTTTCCGGAAAAAACAAATAACGGTTCCCATTTTTTGACAGAGAAAACGGTATTTTCACTAATTTATGGGTACAAAAGGAAATGGAAGCCGCTTTTTGCAATTTTGTTTGCGGGAAACAGGGTAACTGTGCTATACTTTATGCGCAAAAGAAAATACAGAAAGCACATGTTACAAAGCTTTCCGGCAGAATGGAGATAATAATGGAGAGAACGAATCAATCACATATTAGAAATTTTTGTATCGTTGCGCATATCGATCATGGGAAAAGCACATTGGCAGACCGGATTATTGAGCGTACAGGACTTTTGACCAGCCGAGAGATGCAGGCTCAGGTGTTAGACAATATGGATCTGGAGCGGGAGCGTGGAATTACGATCAAGGCACAGACGGTTCGCATTGTTTATAAGGCGAAAAATGGCGAGGAGTATATTTTTAACTTGATCGATACACCGGGACATGTAGATTTTAATTACGAAGTTTCACGTAGTCTTGCGGCATGCGAAGGTGCAATCTTAATCGTGGATGCAGCGCAGGGAATTGAGGCGCAGACGCTTGCTAACTGTTATTTGGCACTGGATCACGACCTGGAGATCATGCCGGTCATTAATAAAATTGATCTGCCGAGTGCAGAACCGGAGCGGGTAAAAGAAGAAATTGAAGATATTATTGGTTTGGATGCATCAGATGCACCATTGATCTCAGCAAAAATGGGAACGAATATCGATGAAGTGCTGGAGCAGATCATTTCAAAGATCCCTGCACCGAATGGTGATCCGGACGATCCATTACAGGCTTTGATCTTTGACTCTGTTTATGATGCGTATAAAGGTGTTATTATTTTTTGCCGCATTTTTGATGGAACCGTTCGAAAAGGGCAGCAGATATTAATGATGGCAACAGGTGCCAAGGCAGAAGTGGTAGAAGTTGGTATTTTTGGTGCCGGTCAGTTTATCCCAACAGACGAATTGTCGGCGGGAATGGTTGGATACATTACAGCCAGTCTGAAAAATGTACAGGATACAAGAGTGGGCGATACGGTTACGCTTGCCAGTGACCCTTGCAAAGAGGCGCTTCCGGGATATAAAAAGGTTCAGCCAATGGTTTATTGCGGACTTTACCCATCCGATGGAGCGAAATACCCGGATCTTCGGGATGCTCTAGAGAAACTTCAGCTTAACGATGCTGCATTGCAATTTGAAGCAGAGACTTCCGTGGCATTGGGATTTGGATTCCGCTGTGGATTTTTAGGACTGTTACATTTGGAAATTGTACAGGAACGTTTGGAACGTGAATATAATCTGGACCTTGTGACGACAGCACCGGGTGTTATCTATCACGTATATAAAACCAATGGCGAGATGATCGAAGTGACCAATCCGTCTAATCTCCCGGATCCTTCTGAGATTGAACATATGGAGGAACCGGTTGTGACAGCAGAGATTATGGTTACGACAGAATATGTTGGAGCGATCATGAATCTTTGTCAGGAACGTCGAGGTGTTTATCTTGGAATGGAATATTTGGAGGAGACTCGTGCGGTCTTAAAATATGAGCTGCCGTTAAACGAGATTATTTATGATTTCTTTGACGCACTGAAATCCCGTTCCAGAGGCTATGCATCGTTAGATTATGAAATGAAGGGATATGTTCCGTCGAACCTAGTGAAGTTAGATATTTTGATCAATCGCGAGGAAATTGATGCGCTATCCTTTATTTTGCATGCAGATACGGCATATGAACGCGGCCGTAAAATGTGCGAAAAACTCAAAAAAGAGATTCCGAGACAGTTGTTTGAAATTCCAATTCAGGCGGCGATCGGCAGCAAGATCATTGCCAGAGAGACGGTAAAGGCGATGCGTAAGGACGTATTGGCAAAATGTTATGGTGGTGATATTTCCCGTAAGAGAAAGCTGTTAGAGAAACAGAAAGAGGGAAAGAAGAGAATGCGTCAGTTTGGCAATGTAGAAATTCCGCAGCAGGCATTTATGAGTGTTTTGAAATTGGATGAAGAATAAATTCAAACCGGCATATTTTGTGGTGTGTACTGTGAGAGCATAGGAGAACATTATGACAAAGAAAAAAGTAGCGATATATCTACATATACCGTTTTGTGTACAGAAATGCTACTATTGTGATTTTTTGTCGGCACCGGCAGAGGAACGGATCAAAACGCTATATGTAGAGGCGCTGCTTCGTGAATGCGAATACTGGAAAGAGCGGATATCTGATTATGAAGTAACGAGTTTGTTTGTGGGTGGAGGAACACCGACAAGTCTTTCTGTCGGGCAATTACAGACCCTGCAAAAGGCGGTTATGAGCTTGTATCAGCCGGATAAGACTCGCCATGTTGAATTTACGGTGGAGATGAATCCGGGAACAGTGGATGCAGACAAGCTTAGTGTACTAAAGGAGATGGGAGTAAACCGGGTAAGTGTGGGCCTGCAGTCTGCGGATGACGCAGAATTGCAGCGGCTAGGCAGGATACATTCGTTTGCAGATTTTTTGCGGACCGTAGATCTGCTGCACAAGGCTTCCTTAACAAATTTTAATGTTGATATCATGGCTGCGCTTCCGGGGCAGAATATAGCAAGTTACCGCAGGACACTGCAGGCGGTCACGGCCGTTTCTCCGGCACATATATCAGCATATAGTTTGATCTTGGAAGAGGGGACAGCCTTTTTTGCACAGGCTAAAAAAGGTCTTTTGGACTTGCCGGATGAAGATACCGAGCGCAAAATGGACGAAATAACGGAGGAATATCTGGCTGATTGCGGTTATCACAGATATGAAATTTCGAATTATGCGAAGAACGGCCAAGAATGTGTACACAACACAACCTATTGGCGTATGGGGGATTATTTAGGTTTAGGGCTTGGAGCATCGTCTTATTTTGAAGGGACAAGATTTCAAAATGAAACAGAGTTGTCCGTCTACCTGCAGGAATTGCCGCAAGATCATTCCGGTTTACGACATGTTGTGACGAAAAAAGAGCAAATGGAAGAATTTGTATTTTTGGGACTTCGAATGACTTCCGGGATTTCGTTGACAGAATACAATAAGCGGTTTAGCACTGATTTTCGGAAACAATACCAAACGGTTCTGCCGATGCTTTTGGAAAATAACCTATTGGCAGAAAATGAGAATCGTGATAGAATTTATCTGACAAAGCGGGGACGGGATGTCAGCAATGCAGTGCTGGCGGAGTTTTTGCTAGAGGAAGAATAACAGTTATGACTGAACGAGAAAGGCATGGTGTAGAAATGGCAAAAGTAGGAATTTTAATGGGTAGTGATTCAGATCTTGAGATTATGAGCAAAGCTGCAAAAATGTTGGAAGATTTCGGAATCGATTATGAGATGAATGTTATCTCAGCACATCGAGAGCCGGATGTTTTTGTAGAATATGCAAAAACTGCAAAAGATAGAGGCATTGATGTTATTATTGCAGGTGCTGGTGGAGCAGCGCATCTTCCGGGAATGTGTGCAGCGATCTTCCCACTTCCGGTCATCGGCGTTCCGATTCATACAAAATCACTCGGTGGAGTAGATTCTCTGTACTCTATTGTACAGATGCCTTCTGGAATACCGGTTGCAACGGTTGCTATCAATGGAGCAGCAAATGCAGCAATTTTGGCAGCAAAGATGTTATCAATCTCAGATACTGCGTTGCAGGATAAACTGGCTGCTTATAAAGAAGGCTTAAAGGATCAGGTGGTTGCCAAAGATGAAAAATTAAATAAACTTGGTTATGCAGCTTATTTGGAGCAGATGTAAGCGATGGAACCCATTGTGGTCGGCGGCTATCTGCTGCTTATGAATATAGTCGGATTATATGTGATGTATTCTGACAAGAGGCGAGCGATCAAGCATCGTTTCCGTATCCCGGAACGCACGTTATTCATTGTGAGTCTGCTTGGGGGGAGTATCGGAACATGGGCGGGAATGTATTTGTTTCGCCACAAGACAAAACATTGGTATTTTGTTGTAGGAATGCCTTTGATCTTGTTGTGTCAGTGCGTGGGTGCAGTATATTATCTGTTCATCTAATAGGATCTTGAAGTCTCTTGTCAAAAGGATGGCAAATAAGAAATTTTGCTTGTTTATCCGGATGGCAGGAGACTTTACTTTTTAGGAGCTACGTGCTAAAATATGCTCTGAATGAGTAGCACAGACAATCGCGGCTGCAAGTGCCGAAAGGCCGCAGGTGAGGAAAGTCCGGGCTTCATAGGGCAGGATGCCGGATAACGTCCGGTGGAGGCGACTCCCAGGCAAGTGCAACAGAAAATAACCGCCTTTATAGGTAAGGGTGAAACGGCGAGGTAAGAGCTCACCGCATTTTTGGTAACAAAAATGGCAGATGTAAACCCCATCCGAAGCAAGACCGAACAGGGATGATACGGCGGCCCGTCGTGTTCCGGGTAGGTTGCTTGAACCTGTTGGCAACAGCAGGTCTAGATAGATGATTGTCAAATACAGAACTCGGCTTATCGTGCTGCTCATTATTTCAAATAGAGTCGAACGGGGAAGATGCCTGTAAGCTGCAGGATTCGTGCTGCGGATTTTGAAGCGCAGACCATAATAGACAGATAAACGGAGGATATCATGCCACTTACACCAATGATGCAGAAATATATGGAAACCAAAGAAGAATACAAAGATTGTATTCTCTTTTATCGTTTAGGGGATTTTTATGAGATGTTTTTTGAAGATGCCAAGACCTGTTCGCAAGAATTAGATCTGACATTAACCGGCAAAAGCTGTGGCCTAGAGGAACGCGCTCCTATGTGTGGTGTTCCTTTTCATTCTGCAGATATTTATATTGACAAATTGGTGGGCAAGGGCTATAAAGTGGCGATTTGTGAACAGGTGGAGGATCCGAAGTTAGCCAAAGGTTTGGTCAAACGTGAGGTGATCCGCGTGGCAACGCCAGGAACAAATTTGAATACTAATACACTGGATGAGTCGAGAAATAATTATCTGATGTGTATTGTATATACGACCAATGCGTATGGTGTTTCGTATGTAGATGTTACAACCGGAGATTATTACGTGACAGAGTTTGATACAGAAAATAAACTGTTGGATGAGATTGGTAAGACAATGCCGTCGGAGATCATCTGCAACGATAGTTTTGTGGTATCCGGTATTGATCTTGAAGATCTGCGGGGGCGACTCGGAATAACCGTGTCAGCGATCGATCACTGGTATTTTGATGAGGACGGCTGCCGCAGAGCGCTGCAGGAACATTTTGGTGTCAGTACTTTAAGTGGATTGGGATTAGATGATTATTCAATTGGAATAGTTGCCGCAGGCGCAGTTATGCAGTATCTGACGGAGACGCAGAAAATCTCTTTGGATCATATTCGAACGATCAAACCATATGCAGCCAACCAGTTTATGTTACTGGACCGTGCCACCAGAAGAAATCTCGAACTTTGTGAAACAATGCGCGAGAAAGCGAAGCGCGGATCTTTGTTTTGGGTATTGGATAAGACGAAAACGGCTATGGGTGCACGTTTGTTAAGAAATTCGATCGAACAGCCATTGGTCGATCCGGAGGAGATTGACCGTCGGTTAGACATGGTAGAAGAATTAAATGAAAATATTATAAACCGCGAAGAATTGCGGGAGTATCTGGCACCAATCTATGATCTGGAGCGTTTGATCAGTAAGATAAGTTACCGTAGTGCAAATCCAAGAGATCTTGTTGCATTTCGGCAGTCGCTTTCCATGCTTCCGTCGATTAAATATATTTTAACGACGTTTGAGCATTCACACCTAAAACAGTACGGTGAGGAGTTGGACGATCTTAAAGATATCTGTAATCTGATACAGGCGGCTATAGAGGATGAACCTCCGCTTGCTATGCGGGAGGGAGGTATCATTCGTGAGGGTTACAACGAGGAAATTGATAAGTTACGGGCAGCTAAACGAGATGGCAAGGAGTGGCTCAGTGAACTGCAGGAGACAGAAAAAGAGCGCACAGGTATCAAAAACTTGCGGATCAAATTCAATAAAGTGTTTGGATACTATTTAGAGGTAACTAATTCTTATAAGGAGCTGGTTCCGGAGGAATGGACCAGAAAGCAGACGCTTGCTAATGCCGAGCGCTACACGACGCCCAAGTTAAAAGAACTGGAAGATATGATCTTAGGCGCAGAAGATAAATTAAATAATCTGGAATATGATGTATTTAATGAGGTGAGAGAACGTATTTATGCGGAAATCGGAAGGGTGCAGTTCGCTGCTAAGATTGTTGCGGCTGTCGACATGTTTACTTCATTAGCTCTTGTTGCAGAGCAAAATCAATATGTCCGTCCGGTGATCAGTCGTTCAGGGGCAATATCTATTAAGAATGGAAGACATCCTGTGGTGGAAAAAATGATTCCAAATGACATGTTTGTGGCCAATGATACGGAACTGGACGAGAAAAAGCACCGCATTGCCATAATTACCGGCCCGAATATGGCGGGTAAATCAACTTATATGCGACAGACAGCGCTTATTGTTTTAATGGCACAGATCGGATCTTTCGTACCGGCAAGTTCTGCCAAAATAGGTGTAGTAGACCGTATATTTACCCGTGTCGGGGCTTCGGACGATCTGGCGAGTGGTCAGAGTACCTTTATGGTAGAGATGACAGAGGTAGCCAATATACTGCGTAATGCGACGAAAGAGAGTTTGATCATTTTGGATGAAATTGGCCGTGGAACAAGCACGTTTGACGGCTTAAGCATTGCGTGGGCAGTGATCGAACATATTGCCAATACCAAACTTCTCGGTGCTAAAACATTGTTTGCAACGCATTATCATGAATTGACAGAATTAGAGGGAAAACTGGCGAGTGTAGATAATTATTGCATTGCCGTTAAGGAACAGGGAGAGGATATTGTATTCTTACGTAAAATTGTAAAAGGGGGTGCAGATCGCAGTTATGGTATTCAGGTAGCAAAACTTGCGGGGGTGCCGGAGACGGTGCTTCGCCGTGCCAGGGAACTGGTGGAGCAGTTGTCGGATAATGATATTACAGCAAAGGCAAAAGAGATCGAGGTAGAGACGGAGGAGCTGCCGGAGTATCCATATGGCGTGGAACAGCAGACAGCCCATAAACATAAACGCAAAAAGAAAGAGAACATGGAACAGATTTCTTTGTTTGATGCCTCTAATACTAATATCAAAATGGATGATATTATTTTGGAACTGCATGATCTGGATCTGTCCGAGATAACGCCGATCGATGCGATGAACATATTGTATCGTATGCAAATGAAGTTGAAGGAAAGAATGTGAGGTACTTATGCCGAAAATTCATGTATTAGATCAAAATACGATCAATCAGATCGCTGCCGGGGAAGTGATAGAACGGCCGATGGCAGTGGTAAAAGAATTGGTTGAAAATGCGATTGATGCGCAGGCAAATGCGATTACGGTCGAGGTGAAGGATGGCGGAAAAGAGTTGATCCGTATCACTGATAATGGAACCGGAATTGCCAAAGAGGATATTGTGCTTGCCTTTACGCCGCATGCGACCAGTAAGATCAAGGGTGTTGAAGATCTTTTGGGAGTTTCCAGTCTGGGATTTCGCGGTGAAGCGTTGGCCAGCGTGGCAGCAGTCTCGCAGTTAGAGATGGTGACTAAGACAAAAGAAGCATTAATGGGAAATCGATATGTGATACAGGGTGGTGAAGAGAAAACGCTAGAAGCAGTTGGCTGTCCGGAAGGGACAACGTTTTTGATCCACAATTTATTTTATAATACGCCGGCCAGACTGAAATTTTTGAAATCATCGCCGACAGAGACCAGTTATATCAGCACGGTATTAGAGCGCCTTGCATTGTCTCATCCGGAGGTGGCGTTTCGTTTTATTGCACAGAATCAGACCAAACTCAGCACGCCGGGTAATGGCAAATTAAAAGATGTGATCTACCATATTTATGGGCGGGATATCGCATCAAATCTCTTGGAAGTGCATAGGGAAGAAGTGTTTTGTGAAGTTGAGGGATTCCTTGGTAAGCCTGTTATTTCCAGAGGAAACCGTAATTATATGAATTACTTTATTAATGGACGATTTATTCAGAGCAAAGTGATACATCGCGCGATTGAGGAGGCGTATGCACCGTATTCAATGCAGCATCGCTATCCATTTACAGCTCTGCATTTTACAATAGATCCGGCTTATATTGATGTGAATGTGCATCCTCAGAAGATGGAGATTCGTTTTACCAGAGAAAAAGAAATTTTTCAGAGCGTGTTTCATGCAGTTTCAGAGGGGCTTAAGCAAAGGGAATTTATTCCGGAGGTTTCCTTAGTTACTGAAAAAAGTAAAGTATCAAATAGCGAACGTGGCGCAGAATTTTTTGAAAAAAAACGCAGGCAGGAAGAAAAAGTGCAGGTTGGCGTAATTGCTGCCGACGAACGGGGATCCAAACAAAACGCAATAGGTGCGGATCTGACAGAAAGAGAAAAGAAAGAAGCGGAACAGTTAGGAATCATGCATGCTCAAAAAATTGTGAGCGAACCGATATCGCAGCAATCTGTTGAAAAATCCGAGAGTGTGCCGAATCTTCAGGCGGTTCTTCGTGAGGAGGCACCGGTCTATTCTGCGGAGCAACGATCCAAGGACGATCCACAGGTCTCTGTGACAGCAACGGAATCTGAAAAACAGACCGACGAAAAGCCACAGGCCCCTGCGGTGGAAGCGGCGGCAACGATCGAAAATGTCAAGCAGGCAAGCATGTTTGAAGAGCAGGGAGCATTAGAAGATCAAGCACTGCGGGAACTTCGCATTGTTGGACAGGTATTTCAGACCTACTGGATATTACAGTATGAAGATGCGATGTATTTGGTAGATCAGCATGCGGCGCATGAAAAAGTGTTATACGAACGCTTTATGAAACAACTCCAAGAGAAACAGCCGATGATCCAAATGATGCAGCCACCGATGATCTTAAGCTTGTCGATGCAGGAAGAGCAGGCATTAAAGGAGCATCAGGAATTGTTCCGTGAGCTTGGTTTTGAAATCGAATCTTTTGGTGGAAGAGAGTATGCGATCAGCGGTATACCGGCACATTTGCCATCAATAGAAGTTCAGGCATTGTTTGTAGAAGCTTTGGCGCTTTGTGGAAGGCAGCGTGGTGTCGACACCCCGGAAATCCTGCTTGACAAAATAGCATCCATGTCCTGCAAGGCGGCTGTAAAAGGAAATAACGAACTGGATTTTAGGCAGGCAGAAGAGCTGATGAGAGAGCTAATGTCTTTGGATAATCCATATCATTGTCCGCATGGCAGACCGACGATGATACGAATGACCAAAAGAGAACTCGAAAAGAAGTTTAAACGAATCGTCTGATCTTTTGATCTGACAAGTTGGAGGAAAAAGAATGACAGCGAAGGACAACACAGGCACAAAAAGACCGCTTATTATATTGACAGGACCGACCGCGGTTGGCAAAACAGCATTATCGATCGGTCTTGCCAAAGCAATACAGGGTGAAATTATATCTGCAGATTCGATGCAGGTTTATCGCGGAATGGATATTGGCACGGCGAAGATCACAAAGGAACAGATGGATGGAGTACCGCACCATTTGATCGACATTATGGATCCCTCAGACAGCTTTCATGTGATGGCATTTCAACAGAAATGCAAAGAGGCAATGGAAGATATTTATGCCAGACATAAGATCCCGATATTAGTGGGTGGTACCGGATTTTATATTCAATCTGTATTGTATGATATATCTTTTACGGAAACAGATACGGACATAGAGTATCGTCAAGAACTGCAAAAGATTGCAGAAGAACAGGGGGGTTATGTGCTGCATGCCAGATTGGCCAAAATCGATCCGGAGGCCGCGGACGAGATTCATCCTAACAACGTGAAACGTGTGATACGTGCGCTGGAATTTAATCATCAGACGGGGGAAAAGATATCAATACATAATGAACAGGAGCGGCAAAGAAAATCACCGTATCAGTTTCGATATTACGTACTCAGTCTGCCACGGGAAATCTTATATGACCGTATCAATCGCAGAGTTGATGTGATGCGGCGGGACGGTTTAGTGGACGAAGTGAAAGGATTATTGCAGCAAGGGATCACTCCGAATATGGTTTCGATGCAGGGACTTGGTTATAAAGAAATTATTGATGCACTGCAGGGGAGCTGTTCTTTTGAGGAAGCATTTGAACGGATCAAGCGTGAAACCAGACATTTTGCAAAGCGTCAGTTTACTTGGTTTCGGCGTGAACGGGATGTAACTTGGATTGATAAAGAAACATATGAAAATGAAGATGCTATTTTGCAATATATGATAAAGGATCTGAAGAACGCTTATATTTTGCCGGCAGATCAGTAACAGCGTTTTAATATTCGAATTAAATATATAGGCTTAAGAAAGGAACATGTAATTACAATGGATACAATGAATTTACTGAAAAAAAGTTATATGGATGCGGGGATTTCTCCAGAGGTCTATGATTACTGTCACGGGATCAGCAGCAGAATGAAAGATCGTTTTGCGCAGATCGATCAAGTGGCGGAACTAAATCAGATCAAGGTGCTTCGAGCAATGCAGAAAAACAGAGTGAGTGCTGCCTGCTTTGAGTCATCAACAGGGTATGGTTATGATGATCTTGGCCGTGAGACCTTAGAAGCAGTTTATGCAGATGTTTTTCGGGCAGAATCTGCATTGGTACGTCCACAGCTTACTTGTGGAACACATGCACTTACGGTGGCATTGTCGGCAATGCTTCGTCCGGGCGATGAACTTCTTTCACCGGTGGGCAGACCCTATGACACATTGGAGGGCGTGATCGGGACCAGAGAAGTGAATCCACCGGGATCTCTCAAAGAATTTGGTATATCCTATCGACAGGTAGATCTGCTGCCGGATGGAAGCTTTGATTTTGAAAGGATCAAGGCAGCGTTACGGGATAATACAAAGTTAGTCACTATTCAGCGTTCCAAGGGATATGATCCGAGACCGACACTTTCTGTGGAACGCATTGGCGAATTGATCGCATTTATTAAATCCATTAAACCGGATGTTATCTGTATGGTTGACAACTGCTATGGAGAATTCGTCGAAACGATAGAACCAACTGAGGTCGGTGCTGATCTCTGTGTAGGATCCCTGATCAAGAATCCTGGTGGCGGACTGGCTCCGATCGGCGGATATATTGTCGGTAAAGAAAAGTTAGTGGATCTTTGTGCGTATCGGTTGACTGCACCGGGACTTGGCAAAGAGGTCGGTGCGACGTTGGGGGTAAATCAAGCATTTTTTCAAGGATTTTTCTTGGCACCAACGGTAACGGCAGGTGCATTAAAAGGTGCGATTTTTGCAGCAAATGTATATGAAGGATTAGGTTTCCCGGTTGTCCCGGATGGCACAGAGAGCCGTCATGATATCATTCAAGCGGTTACACTTGGATCTCCGGAAGCAGTTATTGCTTTTTGCAAAGGGATACAAGCCGGCTCTCCGGTTGACAGCCATGTGGCACCGGAGCCGTATGCTATGCCCGGCTATCATAGTGATGTTATTATGGCGGCAGGTGCATTTGTACAGGGTTCTTCGATCGAGCTTAGCGCAGATGGGCCGATCGAACCGCCGTATGCGGTCTATTTCCAGGGGGGGCTTACATGGTATCATGCTCGTTTTGGCATTACAATGTCTTTACAGTACCTTGTACAGGAAAACCTTGTGAAATTACCATAAAAGACAGATTTAGTTCTGATCCTGCATAGGATTTGGCGTCGAAAATTCACGAAAAAGTCATTTCTTTTTTGGGGTATGCTTCTATACAAAGAAAATAATTTATGCTAAGATGAAGAGTGTGCAAAGGAGAGCCTTCTGACAACAGGAGGTACTATGGGAAAAACAATACAAACCATGAAAGAATTGCCGGCTTCGGAACGACCATACGAAAAATGTGTTATGTATGGTCCACAAGTGTTGTCGGATGCGGAACTATTGGCAGTCATTATTCGAACCGGCTGTGGTGGATTGCGGTCTACGGAATTGGCACAGAAAGTGTTGCAGCATATTCCGGGTAAAAGGATTGGCGGACTATTTCAGATGTCGCAGGAACAACTGCAGGAATTGGAAGGAATCGGGAGAGTCAAAGCGATACAGCTGCGTTGCCTGACTGAGATCACGAAACGCATGATGAGATCGTTAGACGGCGAAGAAATCCTGCTTTGTGATAATCCTGCCATAGTAGCAAGAGCATATTTATCGATGCGTTTTTTGGAGACGGAGCAGGTTCGGCTTTTGATCTTAGATGGGAAAAATGCGGTGCAGGATGATTTGGAATTATCCAATGGGTCATTTAACGCATCATTAGCAGCTCCACGTGAGATCTTTTACAATGCGCTAAAGCACAAGGCGGTCAGTATTTTACTGTTACATAATCATCCGTCTGGAGATCCGACACCGAGCAAAGACGATATTATTTTGACAAAACGAATCATAGAAACGGGAAATCTGATTGGTATCCCGCTGGTTGACCATATTATCATAGGGGACAACCGCTATGTTAGTTTCCGCGAGAGCGGATATATGGATAAACCCGTTTAAGGGATGGGAAGGAGAGAATTTCCATGGCACAAAAGACATATGGTATTGATTTTGGAACCGGTACCATCAAAATCTATAAAAAAGGAAATGGCATTGTAATATTAGAACGCAATGTAGTCTCTACTGTTGGCAAAGAGAATAAGCCAATCGCCATTGGCGAAACAGCTTATGAAATGTATGAAAAAGAACCGCCAAGCATTCATGTTTCTTTTCCACTGCAGCATGGCGTGATCGCACATATGCAGGATATGATCGCCTTGTGGAATTACATGAACTATTCTTTGTCCGGTAAAAAGAAGATCAAAGGCTGTGAGTATTATCTGGCAGTTCCGGCTGATATCACGGAAGTTGAGAAACAAGCATATTCCCAGATCATTTCCCGCGGTGAAACGAAACCAAAGAAAGTTTTTTTAGTAGATAAACCGGTTGCTAATGCATTTGGACTTGGTTTGGATGTGGAGAAGCTGCGTGGGGCAATGATCATCGATGTAGGTGCTGACACAACAGAAATTTCGGTACTTTCTCTAGGTGGAATTGTAGTCAGTAAGCTTTTGCCGTCCGGTGGAAATGAATTGGATATGCTTATTCGAAGTTATGTGCGCAAGGAATACAACTTTTTGATCGGCTGTAAGACTGCAGAGCAAGCCAAAAAAGAGCTGATCGCCGCGACAACACTGGATCGATCCATGAAGTTGGTAGGCAGAGATGTTGTGAAGGGACTTCCTGGTGAGATTACGCTTACGAGTGCAGCGGTTGCACCACTTGCAACTACGTTTTTTGAGACGATCATAACGCAGGCGCGTTCCATTATGGAACATACACCTCCGGAAATATCCATGGACATAAAGGAACGTGGCATTTATTTGACAGGAGGCTCCTCTGAGATTCATGGACTGGCGGCACTGCTTCAGACAAAAACCGGAGTGGCTGTCAATATCTCGGACAAGCCGCAGGAAACAGCAGTGTCCGGCTTGGGGTATTTTGCAGAGCATGGCAAACAGGCAGCAAAATATGTAACGCTTATGAAATAAGAATGCAGTTTGAGGAAGGATCAGAAAATGCGTAAAAAAACGAAAATTACCATTGACCCTAAATATATATTAGCAGTGATCGCAGTGGTCAGTATTTTGATGATTGTTGTTTCATTTCGTTTCAATGACAAAATGGCACCGGTACAGTCAGCAGTTGGCGGTGTGATCACACCGATGCAGAGGGGTATTAATACGATAGGACGTAAGATTGCTAAACAGACAAAGCATATTACCACAATGAATAAACTGTTGAAACAAAATGATGCTTTGCAAAAAAAATTAGATGAAATGTCAGCAGAAAACCGCTTGCTGCAACAGGATAAGTATGAGTTGGAAGATTTCCGTAAGCTGTACAAGTTAGACGAGCAGTATGCAAGTTATCCGAAAGTAGCTGCAAGAGTTATCAGTAGTGATCCTGATAATTGGTACAACACTTTTATTATTGATAAAGGATCGGAAGATGGACTGGCCGTTAATATGAATGTAATGGCAGGAGACGGACTGGTTGGGATCATTACAGATGTTAAAAAGTCGTATTCTACTGTTCGTTCGATCATTGATGATGACAGTAACGTATATGGTACCTTTTTAAAAACATCAGATAGCTGCATTGTAAGCGGAAATCTGCAGTTAATGAATGATGGTGTGATCGAGGTTAGCAGTATATCCGGCAATGCTAAGATCGAAGATGGTTATGAAGTTGTCACATCTCAGATCAGTGATAAATATCTTTCAGGAATCCTGATCGGATACGTGCATGATCTGAAAAAAGATGTATCCAATTTGACACAGACGGCATATCTGACGCCTGCAGCAGATTTTCGCAAATTGGATATGGTGCTGGTTATTACTAAAGTGAAAAATTCAGACGAATTAAAGGAGATGTTGAATTGAGGCGTTACATAACAATATTTGTGCTGCTTATCATAAATTTCTTGCTGCAAACAACTGTTTTTCGTTATATAGAGATCGCACATATGGTGCCAAATCTGATCTTGGTAGTGACTGTTGCTGCAGGATTATTATATGGACGAAAGTGCGGTATATTCGCCGGAGTGATCAGCGGATTGCTTACTGATGCCTTATACGGCAGTGTGATCGGTATCGGAATATTGATCTATTCTGTTGTTGGATATTTGTGTGGTGCTGCCAGCAAATTGTACTTTGAGGAGGATCTGACTGTACCTATTGTTGCCATTGCCGGCAGCGATGTCATATACGGTGTGTTATATTATGCCTGCAATTTTATGTTACGCGGCAGATTAAACATACTTTTCTATGTGAAAAGTGTGATATTGCCGGAGATGATCTATACGGTCATTTTAGGTGCGGTGTTATTCCGCATTATTCATAAGCTGGATGCCAAGATCAATCCGCCGGTAGAAGTATTGTTGAAACCAAAGAAGCCTTTTGAGGGATAGAAAGAGAGGTAGCATCATGTTAGATACCATAAAACGATATTTAAAGGTGTTTTTTTCAGTGCGCCTGCTGCCTGTTTTAGTGGTATACATATTATTGTTTGCCTTGTTGGTAAATCGAATGTTTCAGCTTCAGATTGTGAAAGGGGATGAATATGAGAAGGAATCCCAGCAACAGGCAACAAAAACACGCGAGATTAAAGCAACACGTGGAAATATCTATGATTGTAATGGAAAGTTATTGGCCTATAATGCACTATCGCATAACGTGATCTTTGAGGAAAATGATAAGACCAAAGGTCTGTCGTCCAAAGACAAAAATGCAATGATCTACCGTTTGATCCAATTAATTGAGAAAAATGATGGTACATTATCCGTAGAATTTTATATTCATAAAAACAAGAAAGGCAACTTAGAATATACATTATCCGGAAACGCTTTGCTTCGTTTCAAAAAAGAAATCTTTTCCGCCAAAAGGGTGGAAGAGCTTACACAGGAGCAGCGTGATATGTCTGCCAGGGAGTTATTTGAGTATCTTCGTTATGATGAGGGATCGAACAGCCCAAAGTTTTTGATCGATAAAAAATATGATGAAGATACTGCATTAAAAATTATGGCTGTACGATATGCAATGTTTATGAATCGCTATAAAATGTATGAAACGATCACATTGGCAAACGATGTCGATGATGTTACTGTTGCAGCGATCAAAGAAAACAGTGCTGATCTTCCCGGCGTAAATATTTCAGATGATACAACACGTGTATACAAAAATAGCAAATATTTTGCACATATATTAGGCTATACCGGAGCTGTGTCAACGGAGCGACTGGAGGAATTAAAGCAGAAAGACCCAAATACAGATTATACGACATCTGATCAGATTGGTATCTCCGGTCTTGAGAGTAGTTGTGAAAATTATCTCAAGGGCAAAAAAGGCAGTGAAACTTTGTCGATCAATAGTGGAACAAGCCGTGTACTGGATGTGACGAAAAAATCAGATCCTGTTGCGGGAAATAATTTGTATCTTACGATTGATGCAAAACTTCAGAAGGAGTGTTACGATCTCTTGGAGGAGCATATTGCCGGAATTTTGTTATCAAAGATCAGCAATGGATCTGATGCAGGAAGTCGTGGCCGCAGTGCTTCTGAAATTCGAATTCCAATTTATGATGTATACAATGCATTGATCCAGAATAATGTGATCGATGTCACCAGATTCACAGAGAAAGATGCGTCTGATCTGGAAAAAGCAATATATATAAAATATAAGACAAAATCCAAACGTATTATGAGCAGATTAAAGACATATTTGGCAGCGGACAGCAAAAAAACTTACAAACAGCTTCCGGAAGACATGCAGGATTTCGTTTCATATTTTTATACTGCGTTGAAGAATGAGGGGACTGTTTTGACGGATGACATAGATACGTCAGATGATACCTATAAAAAGTACCAAAATGGGAAGATTAGTCTCAGTCAATATTTGCAGTATGCAATTTCTGCCAATTGGATTGATCTGAGTGTGCTAAAGATTGGTGATTCCTATTACAGTACGGAAGAAATATACAAAAAATTGGTCGATTATGGATTAAAACTGTTGGAAGATGATACAACATACAGTAAGATGGTATACAGTTATTTGATCTATCATTATGAAATATCAGGGCAGGACTGCTGCCTGCTGTTATTTGATCAAGGTGATATCAAATACAATGCTCAGGAATACAGTAAGGTTAAGCATGGTATTACATCGCCGTATTCTTTCTTGACCGGCAAGATCCGTAAATTGGAGATTACGCCGGGACAGCTTGGCCTGGATCCGTGTTCGGGTTCCATCGTTGTAACAGATACTAAGACTGGTGATGTAAAGGCTATGGTTTCTTATCCGAGTTACGATAATAATAAGATGGCAAATCAGGTTGATTCGGATTATTTTTATTCATATTTAACACAGAATACTTCATCTCCGCTGATGAACCGACCAACACAGCAAAAGATCGCACCGGGATCTACCTTTAAGGTCGTATCTTCTGTAGCGGGATTAGAAGAAGGAGTGATCAGTACCGGAACAATGATCCATGATAATGTTACGTTTGATAAGATCACACCGTCTCCAAAATGTTGGAGTACGGCAGGTCATGGAAGCATTAACGTATCTGGTGCGTTGGAAGTGTCTTGTAACTACTTTTTCTATACCGTAGGATATAAACTGAGCGGTCTTACACACGGGCAGGTAAATAATGCGCGCGGTTTATCGCGGCTAAAAAAATATGCGGATATGTTTGGATTGACAGATAGATCTGGTGTCGAACTTCCGGAAAGTGAGCCGAACTTCTCCAAGACAGATGCTGTGCGTTCCGCAATTGGACAGGCAACACATAGTTATGCGCCGATCCAGTTATCCCGTTATGTTACAACGGTTGCCAACAGTGGTACCTGCTATGATCTGACCTTGATCGATCAGGTAAAGGATGTCAATGGCAATGTGATACTGGATAATCATGCAAAGGTTCGTAATACGGTGAATATTGCTAACTCGACATGGAAAGCAGTTCATAACGGAATGTATCGAGTGGTCAATGGAAGCAGAAGCTCCATTGGATCTATGTTCAGCGGAATGAAAGTAAAGATCGCCGGTAAGACAGGAACGGCTCAGCAGAGTAAATTGCATGCCAACCATGCATATTTTGTCTCTTATGCACCGTACAAGAATCCTGAAATATCTGTAACTTGCGTAATACCTAACGGTTTTACATCATCCAATGCTGCACAGACGGCAAGAGATGTTTATAAATATTACTTTAGTAAGAACAAAAAGAAAGTATCCGGTAAGATTAAAATGCCGGAATCCAATACAACGCATACGGATTAATCTATCGTATGAGGAATGGAGGAGATCTATGAGTGAATTAGTAGCAATGAAAGGCACCAAGTCAGGCATTGTTATTGTACTGAACGAGGAAGCTGCGTTTGAAGAACTTAAGCAGGCCGTCAGCGAGAAATTTAAGGAGTCAGCAGCCTTTTGGGGAGAAGCGACGAAAGCAGTATCTTTTCAAGGGAAAAAGCTGAGCGATGATGAGAAGATGCAGCTGGTAGACTGTATTCAGGAAAATTGCCATTTACTGATTCCGTGTATCATGGAAGAGGACGAGGCTTTGGAGACAGCATTTCAAAATAGCATAGAAAACAGACAGGAAGAGATTGACTACAGTACAGGACAGTTTTTCAAAGGAAATCTTCGCTCCGGACAGGTGTTGGATGTGGAAACCAGCATTATCATCATTGGAGATGTCAAAGCAGGGGCAAAAGTAGTTTCTAAGGGGAATGTGATCATTCTTGGATCCTTAAAGGGCAATGTATATGCAGGATCTTCCGGAAATACGAATGCGTTTGTTGTTGCACTGGATATGGATCCGGTGCAGATCCGTATCGCAGATACGATTGCACGTTCCCCGGATAAGCCAAGAAAGAAGAAAGAAAAAGAAACCAAGATTGCATTTTGGGAAGATGGAAATATTTATATTGAACCATTGGATAAAGATGTGATGGGGGATATTCGATTGTAATTTCGTGATTTTTCACGAAAAAAGTGGATTTCCTTATCGCTTTTTGGTACAATATAATTTGCGGGATTGTGTCAGCATACGGGCATGATCCGGAATTATAGAAGTAATAGAGTAATCAAGACAGAGTGGCGTATGCAGAAATGAGGTAAACAATGGGTGAAGTAATCGTAATTACATCCGGTAAAGGTGGTGTAGGTAAGACAACAACTACGGCAAATGTCGGAACCGGTCTTGCTATGTTGGGCAAAAAAGTAGTATTGATCGATACGGATATAGGACTTCGTAACTTAGATGTAGTTATGGGACTGGAAAACCGTATTGTGTATAATCTGGTTGATGTTGTTGAGAACAACTGCCGTATTAAGCAGGCGTTGATCAAAGACAAGCGCTATCCAAATCTTTACCTGCTGCCATCCGCACAGACTAAGGATAAAACAGCTGTTACACCAGAGCAGATGAAAAAACTTGCGGACGATCTGAAAGAAGAATTTGATTACATATTAATGGATTGCCCGGCGGGTATAGAGCAGGGATTTAAAAATGCGATTGCAGGAGCAGACCGTGCATTGGTTGTAACGACACCGGAGGTGTCTGCTGTCCGTGATGCAGATCGTATCATTGGTCTGTTAGAGGCAAATGAGATTGGATCTACTCACTTGGTAGTTAACCGTTTGCGTACCGATATGGTCAAAGAGGGAAACATGATGTCAAGCGAAGATGTTGTTGAAATCCTGGCCGTTGATCTGATCGGCGTTGTGCCGGATGATGAAAATATTGTTATTTCAACCAATCAAGGTGAGCCGCTCGTTGGTAAAGACTGTCAGGCAGGACAGGCATATATGAATATTTGTCATCGTATTTTGGGCGAGGAAGTGCCTTACTTGAATCTGGAAGCAACTAATGGATTGTTCCAAAAGTTAAAGGCAATTTTTAAGAAATAATATTACTGCGCATATAGCGTATGGAGGAGAAGATATGAGTATTTTTTCAAATTTTTTTAAGAGTTCCGGTTCGAGCAGTGATATTGCTAAGAATCGACTAAAAGTTGCCATTACTTCTGATCGCGCTGTTTGCTCTCCAGAGTTAATGGATCAGATGAAAAATGACATCATTCAGGTGATATCCAAATACTTGGATATTGATACGGATGAGTTAGATATCAAAATGGCAAAAACAGAAGTTGGGTCAGAGACAGTCAATGCATTGTTGGCTAATATTCCGATCAAAGGATCCAGAAATTTCCGCAAGTAAAGAATCTGAATAGGTTCGGCTGCGGATAAACTATTGACACAAAATTGAAACATGCTGGGTAAATGGGGATGAATTTAAGATGATAAATCGTATCAAACAATATGACTGGAAGCGTTACAATATTTCTCTTCTTGGTGTTGTACTGGTGTTATGTATGATCAGTGCATTTGCAGTTCGACTGGCAGGTGGAGAAGATGATGGAATGTCTTATATGAAGGGCCAGATCATGGGAATCTGCATGGGAATCGTGATCATTGCCATTTTGTCGGTATTGGACTATCATTTTATCTGTCAGTTTACAGCAATATTTTATGTAATAGGTGTTATACTTGTTTTGGCAACGTATACGCCGCTGGGAACTAACAATGGTACAGATGCCAAGCGCTGGATTCGTTTGGCGGGACTGACATTTCAGCCGACAGAGTTAATGAAGATTATATTTATTTTGACGCTGGCAGTTTTCTTAGTAAGGCGGTCCAGTAAAATGTCCCAGGTCAAAACATTAGTATTGACGTTAGTAATAACAGCAGTTCCAATGTTATTGATCTTAAAACAGCCTGACCTAAGTTCCAGTCTGGTCGTTGCATTTATCATGGTCGTAATGATATTTGCAGCGGGGTTGTCTTATCGCATTATAGTGCCGATCATATTGCTGTTTGTTCCAATCGGTATTGTAGGTGCTTGGTATATTCAGCAGCCACATAATGGACTGTTGATAGGGTATCAGTATAATCGAATCATGTCATGGCTGTATCCGGATACCTTTCCAAACTCGGAGAAATATAATTATCAGCAGCTGCATTCTATTCGAGCAATAGCCTCGGGCAAAATATATGGCAAGTTTTTGCAAGATGGCGGAGATGCTAAAGTCGGTAGAAACTATAGCAGCGTAGGTGTACGTGAGAGTGATTTTATTTGGTCCGTCATTGGAGAAGAGTTTGGTTTCCTGGGCTGCTGTTTGATCTTGATACTGCTTGCGATTGTGATCTTTAAGTGCTTTAGTGTGGCTGGAAAGGCACAGGATTTATTGGGGAAGGTGATTGCAATGGGAGTAGCATCTATGTATATGTTTCAGGTATTTGCAAATATAAGTGTTGCAACATTTATGTTCCCAAATACCGGACTTCCATTACCGTTTCTGAGCAATGGACTGAGTTCGATGTTATCATCCATGATCGGAATAGGTTTGATCATGAATATCAGCATACAACCTGCCAAATCCAGCAAAGGTGGATTTTCTATGCGTAATATGTATGGAAGTGATGCAGAGCGGGACATTGATATGGATTTAGAGTTATAGCGGGATATATTTCCTAAAAATACTTTGATAGAATTAAAGGGGTGAACAACATATGAATATTGGGTTGGTAGCGCATGATGCAAAGAAAATATTAATGCAGAACTTTGCAATTGCTTATCGCGGAATATTGAGTAAGCATGATATATATGCAACGGGAACGACAGGTCGGTTGATCGAGGAGGTAACAAATCTGTCGGTGCATAAATATCTTGCCGGTCACTTGGGTGGTGAACAGCAATTGGCATCACAGATCGAACATAACGAGATAGATATGGTGATTTTTTTGCGGGATCCGTTATCTCCAAAGTCACATGAACCGGATGTAAATACAGTGATCCATTTGTGTGATACCTATAATATTCCGTTTGCAACGAATTTGGCAACAGCAGAACTACTTGTCAAAGCATTAGACCGTGGAGATTTGGAATGGCGCGAAGTGCTTAGAAAAGAAGGGTTGGCAGAATGAGAAATACAATACAAAAATACGGCAGATTGACCGCATTATTTTTAGCGGTTACATTGTGTGTTTCCGGATGCGGTTCATCCGGAGAGAGCAGCTTGAATTATCGCCCTCAAATGCAAACAGGTACTGTAGTGGCAAGTGGCGGTGCATACTCTTTGGATTATCTTTCACAAGATATCTGTGTGATTCCTAAAAATAAACAGTCCAAAGAGGGCAGTGATAGTGTTATGACAGCGGGAGCATCAATGATCGTAAATGATACGAAGCAAAAGATGCTATTTTCCAAAAATATTTATGATAGAATGTATCCGGCAAGCATTACTAAGATTGTTACAGCACTTGTTACTTTGAAATACGGTAATTTAGATGATACAGTCACATTTAGTCATGATGCAGCCAATATTACGGAATATGGTGCTAAGTTGTGCGGTTTTAAAGAAGGAGATAAGATCGTATTGCGCGATCTTTTGTATTCTTTTTTGGTCTTTTCGGGAAATGATGCAGGAGTAGCCATTGCAGAACATGTTGGTGGTAGTGTTGAAAAGTTTGTTGATATGATGAATGACGAAGTGAAAGATCTTGGCGCAATTGATTCGCATTTTGTCAACCCGCATGGACTGCATGACGATAAGCATTATACTACCGTATATGACCTGTATTTGGTTTTTCATGAATTATTGCAGTATGATACATTTATGGATATTATTAATCAACCAAATTATAAGGCAAAATATACTGACAAAGACGGCAAAAAACATACGAAATATTTTAAGACGACAGATCGCTATTTGATCGGAACAGCAACAGCTCCGAAAGGTGTAAAGGTTATTGGAGGTAAGACCGGAACAACGCAGAAGGCGGGTTCTTGTTTGATCTTGTATTCAAAGGACAAAGAGGGCAATGGCTATATATCTGTTGTCTTGAAAGCAGTCGGTGGCGAAAGCCTATATCTGCAAATGAATAAACTGTTAGAATATATAAAATAACACAACAGCAGCTTCGCACATCCGAAGCTGCTGTTGTGTTACATATTGCTTATTATTTCAAAGAATACTAAGCATTTTGCAGCCACAACATAGTGATTTCTGCCAGCAGAGAACTATAGTAATTGCCTTGCCCCAAATTATGACTGGGAACGGATCCTACCATAATAGCTGATCGCATATAGTCCGCCAATGCCCACTGCTGCATAGATGATACGTGACAACAAACTCATATCGCCAAATAATACACGGACCAGATCGAACTGTAAGAAGCCGATCAGTCCCCAGTTGATCGCACCGATGATCACTAACGTTAATAAAATATAATCCAATGTCTTCAATGTAGTAACCTCCTTTTTATTATGGTTATTCTAAGTATTACCAGAGAGATTCAAATTATACACTCAAACTTTGCACTCAATGTTGCTTTAATCTTTATTGGAAAAATATACATAAACGTCAAAATATGGACAAAATCTACAAAAAAGATTATAATAAAGAGTGGTTTGTAAAAATAAAGTGAGAATGTGAAGAGAGGTGACAACTCCATGGCAAATAGAAAAAAAACAGGTAATATCGTATCGATGAAACGACGCAGATCTAAAACCCTTGGAGTTATTCTCTGCTTATTTTCACTGTATCTTTTAATTATGTTTATTATGTCCATGACAAAAGATCATCTATCTATCTATGAAGTGAATGAAACGCAGATTGCAGATGATGAAACGATCCGCGGATTGATCTTACGAGACGAAGTATTGGTGAATACGCAAAAGGCCGGATACATTAATTACTATGTGGGCGAAGGTGATCGTGTTGGTCTGCGTACAAATGTATATTCAGTAGATGGAACAGGAGACATTGCACAGAAATTGTCGGAGATGGATACTGGAAGTGTGGAGCTTAGTGCGCAGGATACTAGAGAGATACGCGACAGCATTTCTAATTTTCGTGAAGATTTTACGTTGTCTTCCTATAACAAAATATCAAATTTTCGCTATGATATTGATAATACCGTGTTGCAGCTTTCAACCGTTAATTTCGAATCTCGATTGCAGAAGCTGATCAAGGATAATACCGATCAGGCGGTTGGCTTTGAAGTGGTCAAGGCAAAGCAGACAGGTGTTGTGTCGTTTGTAACGGATGGTATGGAAAATGTTTCTTATCAGGATGTTAAGGAAGATTATTTTAAGGATACGACAGATCATTGGAAACAGCTTCGTCCTTCTTCTAAGGCGGCGAGTGGGACGAACGTATATAAGCTTGTAAAAAGTGAAAATTGGTCGATCATATTGCCACTTACAAGCAAACAGTTTCAAAAGCTTAGCGGACAGAAGCAGATTAAGATCACCATGCAAAAAGATGATCTGTCGATGAGTGTTCCGGTAACGACGTATACAAGCAACGGCGGGCAATATGCCAAATTAGATCTTAATCAATATATGATCCAATATTTGGAAAATCGTTATATTGATGTTCATATTGAATTCAATCATGCGCAAGGCTTGAAAATACCGAATTCTTCCATTATAAAAAAGGAATGCTATGTATTCCCGAAGGAGTATTTATCAAATGGACCAAACGATGATAACGGCACTTATTATTTGAAATCGGTTACCGATAATAAGCTTGTGGCAATTGATGTTTATTACATCGATGATAACGATATGGTGTATATTGACAAGGATTCCTTTGAGGCAGGCACGGTGATCCGTAAGGATAATGCTTCGTCGAAAGAAACGACGCTGTCACAGACAGAAACGTTAAACGGCGTATATAATTGTAATCAAGGGTATTGCCGCTTTCAATTGATTGACAAATTGTATGAAAATGAAGAATATACAATTGCAAAAAATAATACGGTATATGGACTGTCAACATATGACCATATTATTTTGAATCCAAAGCTGATGAAAGAAAATCAGATCATATATTAGAAAGGAATGAAAGACTATGGTACGTGAAAATTTGATCAAGGTACAGCAAAAGATTGATGAAGCTTGTGAACGCAGTGGTCGTGATCCGAAAGAGGTTACGCTGATCGCTGTGAGCAAGACAAAGCCGATCGAGATGATCGAGGAAGCGATAGATGCCGGTAAAACACAGTTTGGTGAAAATAAAGCACAGGAAATGAAAGAAAAATATGAGGCGCTTCCTAAAAATCTGGAATGGCATTTCATCGGACATTTACAGACGAATAAAGTAAAATATGTGGTTGGACGAGCCGGTTTGATCCATTCCGTGGATTCGCTCCATTTGGCTGAGGCAATCGAAAAAGAATGTGAGAAAAAGGATGTTCATGCAAATATTCTAGTAGAAGTTAATGTTGCTGGTGAGGATAGTAAATTTGGAATCAAGCCTGAAGAAACCGAGAGTTTGATCCGACAGATTGCCAAATTGCCACGTGTTCATGTGCGAGGCTTAATGACGATAGCGCCATTTGTCGAAAAACCAGAAGAAAATCGTCCGATTTTTCATAAATTACACAAATTGTTAGTTGACATTAGTGCGAAAAACATTGATAATATTGATATGAATGTTCTTTCTATGGGAATGACCAACGACTACGAGATTGCTGTTGAAGAAGGTGCAACTCATGTGCGCGTTGGTACCGGGATTTTCGGAGAAAGGAATTATGCTGTTTAAGCAATCAGCGTATGATAGACATTTTATGATCACAGAGATTGTTTGAGCACAAAATATATGTATGAAGTTCTTCATACAGAAATGAGGTTATAACATGGGAATTGATTCAATTTTAAATTGGTTCAAACTTGCACCGGAAGATGAAGATTATGATGACGATTTTGCGGATGATTATGTTGAGGAAGAAGAAGTAAGACCGCGCTATCGAGAGGAGAAGCGAGCTGCTAAACAGGAAGCACCATCTTTTGATGATTATGATGAGCCGGCACCACAGCCGAAACGAACCAGTTTTCGGACATCGACCAATAAGGTCGTTCCTATTCGTACGGCACCAAACGGTTTGGAAGTATGTATTATCAAGCCAAGTAATTTCGGAGAGTCACAGCAGGTGTGCGAAGTTTTGATGGATGGACAGCCTGTCGTTGTTAATCTCGAGGGCATTGATATTATGGAAGCACAGCGTATTATGGACTTTATTTCCGGCTGTATTTTTTCAATCTCCGGAAATATGCGTCAGGTTTCCCGTTACATATTTGTGTTTTCACCTAAAAATATTGATATATCAGGCGATTATATTAAAAATATGGCTGAGGGAGATGGATTTAATATCCCGACGCTGAATAAGGAATTTTAAGAATGCCACGTTCAAAAGAAGACCAAATATTATACAAGCGTTTTCGTGATTTGGGCAATATGGCATATCAACGTGGAATTTGTGTTTATAGTGATTTCGTAACGATCACACAGCAGGAGTTAGCCTGTCAGGCATTGGCAGAATTATATCCGGATACACATACGGAACAACTGCCATTATATTCTTATGGAGGATATGAAGAGGCTGATCGTCGAGTTCTTATGTTTATGCCACCGGAATATATGGATCGAATATCTGATACACAGTTTCCTATATCATGTATCAGGATCGCACCGGTAAACCGGAAGTTTGGCGAAGCATTGACACATCGTGACTACTTGGGGACGGTCATGGGGATGGGATTGGAACGAGATCAGATAGGAGACATTCTTGTACGGATGGAGGGACCGGAAGGTGCTTCGGCGGCCGTTGGATATGTTTTTTGTAAATCCAATATGGAGAGTTTGATCTTGGAATTAGATCGAATCCGTCATACTACCGTGAAGACAGAATGTATCCCATTAAACCAACTCCACTGGGAACAAAAATATAAAGACATTTCGGGAAGCGTAACAACGCCGCGGTTAGATGCAGTGTTGTCAGTTGCAATTCGCACTTCGCGTACACAGGGGTTGCAACTGATCCGGGATGGCAATATATATATTAACGGAAAGTGTTGTACTGAGAATGCAAAACTTCTGAGAGAAGGAGATATTATATCTGTCAGAGGATATGGAAAATACCGATTTTGTCAGACAGGTGTACGATCAAAAAAGGGAAGATATCACATCATGGTACAACAATACATTTAGGGAGGTATGAGTATGCTTACACCAATTGATATCCAGAATCGAGAAATCAAATCGAAGATGGGAGGATACGACAAAAAGGATGTAGATGACTTTTTGGAGGAAATTCGTGGCAGTTATGAGGAGTTGTACAAAGAAAATCAAAGCTTAAAAGAGAAGATCAGTTCTTTGAGTGAGGGAATCCAGTATTACAAGAAAATGGAATCCACACTCCAGAAGGCTCTGGTGCTTGCTGAGAAGACATCGACAGAAACACAGGAGGCTGCTAAGACACAGGCCGACTCTGTTATGTCTGAAGCAACTGCAAAGGCAGAAGCAATGACAAGAGAGGCTAAAGCAGAGATTGAATCACTGCGCAGAGAGGCACAGGCACAAACGGAGATTACAAAAGCAAAAGCTAATCGTGAGTTGGAAGAAACAAGAAATCATGTGCGTAAACTGGTACAGAGCTATGAAAATTATAGATTACAGTTTAAGAAACTTGCAGAGGCACAGATTGAGATGCTGGACAGCGAGAGCTTTTCTATTTTTGTTCCTGAATTAGAGGAATTGATGAATGAGGCGCCAAGTGCTGATATGGTAATGGATGATCCTGGAATCATTCCGATCAATATTGGTTCTCCGGCTCCATTTGTTGAATTGCCAGATGATAATGCTGATGCACCTAAGGTTGAGGAAGTGCCTGTTGAACCGGTATCCTTTACAGTTCCGGTATCATCAGAGGGATCTTTTAGCAATCTTCCGTCAGACAATACAGAAAGCGCAACAGGTTCGATCGCTGATGTTGCAGGAGTTAATGCAGAGCAGGAGGTAGCTGGTACCTTGAATGAGGGAATCACTCTGAATGTATCTTCAGATATTACATCGGATACAGCACCTGCAGCGGAGGATAATGGAGTTAGTTTGGATGTTTCATCCGTAGATATGTCACCGGTAGGTGATATATCGTTAGACATTTCATCGGATTCACCTGCACAAACAGAGGCTGGAAGTTCAGTTCCCCTAGATTTGGGCTTAGATATTCCGACTGTAGAGGCAACTGCACCATCAACGCCGGCGGCAGATCCGATGCTGATGGATATTCCTGGGATCACAACGCCTGCTGAAGAACCAGCAGTTCCAGTGGATAATGGATTGATTGGTGGCGGTGAGTCTGCATCGAATGATCTTCTCGGTGGGGCAGATATGTTCGCTAATAACGATCTGATTGGCGGAACAGAGCCTGTAGCAAGTGAACCGGTAGCAAACGATTTGCTCGGTGGAGTAGATATGTTTGGTGGCAATGACTTGATCGGTGGAACAGAGCCTGTAGCGAGTGAGCCGGTACCGAATGACATTCTTGGTGGTAACGATCTGATCGGTGGTAGTGAGCCGGCAGCCGATAACTTGATTGGTGGTGGAACGGATATGTTTGCTACAAACGATCTGATCGGTGGCAGCGAAACGACAGCCAATGATCTGATTGGTGGAACAGAACCGGCAGCGAATGATCTTCTCGGTGGAGCAGATATGTTCAATACAAACGATCTGATCGGTGGAATGGAAACTGTTGCGGAGACACCTGCAGCGGCTGAACCGGCACCAGCAGCAGACGGAGCAAGTAATGGCATTATTGATGATCCATTAATGGATCTTGGTGGAATGTTTGAGACACCGGGTGTTACACCGGCACCGACAGCGCAGCCTCAGGCTCCTGCAATGGATGCCAATCCATTCAGTTTTATTGATCCGGAATTATAATCACAATGATTCTTATATGAATGCGAGAGGGGGCCGAATAAGCCCTCTTTCCTTTTGTGGAATAGAGAATGCAAACATGGAGGTTCTTTACTATGACAAAACAAAAAATGACAGTACATTATGATGGCAAACCCTTGTATGATATTACTTTGGCAGACAATTATGATGGATTAGAAGAGGTATTACAGAACTTTGCACTTCAGTCGCATAAAATATGTATTGTAACCGATGATACAGTGGGAGCTCATTATGCAGAAAAAGTGAAGACTATTGCCCAAAAGGCAGCTGCATATGTTTGCGTATTTTCATTTCCGGCTGGGGAATCTTCGAAAACGTTGGATGTCATTGAAGATTTATATGAAGTATTGATCAAGGCACATTTTGATCGCAAAGACATTTTGCTTGCGCTTGGTGGTGGTGTTGTAGGTGATATGACCGGATATGCTGCTGCAACTTATTTGCGAGGGATTCGTGTTATCCAGTTGCCGACTTCTCTACTTGCTATGGTAGATAGCAGTATTGGCGGAAAAACCGGCGTTGATTTCCGTGGATATAAGAATATGGTAGGTGCATTTCATCAGCCATCGGCAGTTTATATGAATGTTTCTACATTGAAGACATTGACAAAAGAACAATATTTTTCGGGGTTTGGTGAAATTATTAAACATGGATTGATCAAGGATATGAATTATTTTGATACCATTCAAAAGAATATTATGGCATTGAATGATAGAGACTTATCCGCATTAGCGGAGATTATTTACGGAAGTTGTGATATCAAGCGGCAAGTTGTCGAAAATGATCCGAGGGAACAGGGAGAGCGTGCTCTGCTGAATTTTGGTCATACCCTTGGTCATGCCATTGAAAAATTAAAGAATTTTGAACTTCTTCATGGAGAATGTGTTGCCATCGGTATGGTTGCAGCATCGTATTTATCTTATTTGAGAAATATGATTACAGAAGCACAGTATCGAACTATTTGTGAGATGATCCAGCAGATGCAGTTGCCAACAACAGTTGAGGGCTTAACAAAAGAAGATATTATTCGTGTGTCAAAGAATGATAAAAAAATGAATGCAGGGCAGATTCGTTTTATTTTGTTGGATGACCTTAGAAATGCAGTAATGACAGATGATGTCACCGATGAAGAGCTATCTCAGGCACTTGATGCTGTGATTACGGCGTGACCCAGCGAAAGAAATAACATGAGCGTAATCATGAGCGTAATCAATTGAAGAAATAGTCATGAGTGTTGGCTGTGGTAATTTGCGGCATAATCATATATAAGAGTTTATGTAGGTGGGAGACGCAGTAATTACAACATAATCAACTGATTTTGTATAGATGGAAATGAGGAACAAGAATGAAAAGACAACATGTTTTAGGAGTGATTGCCCTGTTTCTTTTGCTGGCAATTGATCAGGGAAGCAAATATCTTGCTGTGCATTTTTTGCAGGGACATCCGGATGTTATGCTTATTCCCGGAGTGTTTCAATTGGAATATTTAGAAAATAGAGGCGCTGCGTTTGGAATTTTGCAAAATCAAAGAGTTTTATTATTGATCGTCACTCTTATCATATTTGGTGGGCTGTGTTATTTTTATTGCAAGATGTGCAGTGGCAGGAAATGGAGACCGCTGCAGAGTGCCATTGTTTTGATCGCAGCTGGGGCAATTGGTAATATGATCGATCGCTTTGCACGGGGATATGTTGTCGATTTTTTTTACTTTTCATTGATTCATTTTCCTGTATTTAATGTTGCAGATTGTTATGTTGTGGTCGGAGCCGTGATCGCATTACTATTATTGTTATTTTATTACAAAGAAGAAGATTTTGCGAGGTGAGCTATGTCAGGCAGGAATGAAAACATTTGCTTTCGAGTAACGGATCAAGATGTGATAGGACTTCGGCTAGATAAATATTTGTCAAAAATGCTATCGGATTATTCGCGAGCAGCACTTCAAAAAGCAATTCAAAATGGAAGAGTATTGATAAATGGTAAGGCAGTAAAAAGCAGTTATAAAGTGATGGAACATGATGAGGTTTACTTTGAGCCTGAAGAACTTCGTGAACCGGACATTATAGCACAAAATATTCCGATTGATATTTTATATGAAGATCAGGATATTATTGTTGTAAATAAGCCAAAACAAATGGTGGTACATCCTGCACCGGGACATTATGAGGGGACGTTGGTTAATGCACTCTTGTACCATTGTAAAGATTCGCTCTCCGGGATCAATGGTGTGATGCGACCGGGAATTGTTCATCGTATCGATCAAGATACTACAGGAGTGCTTGTAGTCTGCAAAAATGACAAGGCACATCAATTTATTGCAGAACAATTGGCGGTCCATTCTATTACACGCACCTATCATGCCATCGTATGGAATAATTTATCAGAAGAACAAGGCACAATAACAGGTGCAATAGGACGGAATCCAATTGATCGCAAAAAAATGGCGATCAACGAAAAAAACGGAAAGCCGGCAGTTACACATTATCAGGTATTAGATCATCTAAATCGAAAATTTAATTATATAGCTTGCAATTTGGAAACAGGCCGTACTCATCAGATCCGTGTTCATATGTCCAGTATCGGACACCCGATTTTAGGAGATACCGTGTACGGACCACAGAAGAGTCCCTACGCATTAACAGGACAGACACTTCATGCAAAAACACTGGGTTTTATCCATCCAACCACTAAGAAATATGTGGAATTTGACGCTCCATTGCCGGATTATTTTCAAAAATTACTGAAAAAACTAAAAGAAGACTAAAAAATTGTAATTTATTAAGTCAGGCAAGGCCTATAATTAGTGGTTTCTACATCGGTAGAATCAAAGATATTGTGGTCTACAATTGTAGTATTAAAAGTTACACAATTGTAGACTGCTTTAATTGTGCAGTTTTGCCATTGACGATTTTATTCTTAATATGTAGAATTAATTTGTTGTCGGATGAAATCGACAGGAAACGAGGTAGCGATTATGAAAGATTTACGTTTGCATGAGGGAGAATTAAATGTTATGGAGTTATTGTGGTCTAATAAGGCGCTGGCTGCAAAAGATATCTCCAAGATTATCAAAGAATATATTGGCTGGGAGAAAAATACAACTTATACAGTGATCAAACGTTTGATCGAAAAAGGTGCGATCACCAGAGAAGATCCTGGCTTTATATGTCGAGCAAACGTATCTAAGAAAAAAGTGCAGGAAATCGAAACGAAAGCTTTGTTGTATAAATTGTACAATGGATCGGTCTCACAATTTATTACAGAATATTTGGTCAATCAGAAGTTAAGTTCTGATGATTTGGCTGCGTTAGAATTTGCGATCAGCAGGCGAATGACGAAATAATTTTATACATACATGATAAAAGATGTTGAAGGCTATAAAAGCTGTCAACATCTTTTTTACTTTATAGGAAACGAGAAGTTTCCTATAAAGTAAAAAACGCTCCGCGAGGATGCGCATCTCGCGGAGAAGAAGTTAGCTGTAAACAGCACCGTTCGAGCGCGAAAGAGTCGCAAGCGACTCTTTGTTCCTTAACAAGATTAGGGTGTCAAAAGGTCTGAGTTCCAAATTTCTGTCATAATAAAATGGAGAGAGAAGAGCAGTATTTGCTAAAATAAATCTCTTGGATAAACCCAAGGCGGTTTATCCGTCACAACGACAATATGACTGTGCGATGTTTTGCGGTACACTAAATAAACCGCAAAACGAGAACAGGCATAATGCGGATAATGGAGCGGTTTATCCAAGCAGATTGATTTATTTATTAATATTCTCCAATGTTTCTAATCCAAGTTTTTCTGCAGCAGAAACATACTCTTTCGTTTTAGCAGATTCGAGCATCTGAAACGAATCGTACGACTGACGTAGTCTATCTGTCTGCACAAACGATTTTCTACGGCATGGAACTTTATGCTTTTTTAACACATCCACTTGATGGAGCATTTCCTCATAATCTTCAACACCGTATTTTTTAGTAAACGTCCAACGACCAAAGAGAGTATGACATTCGACAACATGAGTACATAATTCACGTATAACCTTATCTACACGCCCATAGCGTTGAGCTGTACCTACTATCTGCTTACCGTGTCCTTTACGGTTCTGCGTAAGCAAACGTACTAACTCATAGGGAAAATTCTTATAGTCCCTTGAATTAAATTCATTTTGAATCTCGTCATAGCCGAATATTACCGGGCGATCATAATTAGTTAAAAGTTCATGCCAATCACAAAGAGGAAAGTCTTCATCCTTAAACCCATAATTAGTAGAAATGTAAATACGGTTCCCATAACGTTCCCTCATTTTAGTAAGATATTGTGACAACGCCATTGTTTTACCGCCCCCATAAAGACCGCAATAAAGCCATATTCCATATAAATGCAAATCCCTTTTAGGGTTCTTACAAAAGCGGACAAAATCAACCAATTTCCAATAAATAAACTGCAGAAAATGTATTACAAAACCACGCAAAAAATAAATAACAAAGCAAATAAAACATATTTTCAGAGTATTAAACGTCATTAGATCCCTCCAATCCGTATCATGCGATACAAACTATCTGTAAATAGAGCAGATAGGCGAAGAGTGCGCCTATCTACTCCAACAATATTCTTTACCATTAGCATATCCTGTCAAACGTTGCCCTACGGCGTATCGGGGACACGCTGACGCTTGCCCCTTGCCGTTTGACTGGATTATGCTAATCAACACCCGGTACTTTTTTCCAAACCCATTCTAGGAGAGCATACACAAGCGTTACTGACATCATTGTTACTACTGCGCCCAATCCAAACAGCCAAACGTCAGACGGAAAGAACACAAGAGCATAGGCTATAACGGTAGCGATGGAGGAGCCACCCTCAAAAGCCTTTATAAGAGTATCCGGCAGTAACGATATTAAAAAATTACCAATAGCAAAAAGCACCGACAATAAAGCCTCTGAAATCATAAACACACCCCCTATCCCTCTGTTCCTGGGTTTGGACTCCCACGCAAGAGCCAAACTAAAAATTTATAGCATCCAAACATAAGAAGAGGATAGAAAAAAGCTCTAATAAGGTTTTTAACCTGCCCCATATGATCCGTCCAAACGGACATATCAATATATCCCTTAAAGGATATATTTCCCGATTTATAACTCTGCAAAGCATCTACAAGCTGACTATAAGAATTCATGTGAAACTTTTTAGCCAAAGACGCTTTAAGATCAGAGATTTTATTGTTCAGAAAACCATCTTCTGGAACAAAAAGAAAATTTAATAATTTTTTGAACAAGTCAGAAATCGTCTGCGGCAAAGACAAAATATTACTAAAAAGGGTAGTAAACCAATTGCCAAGATTGGTAAAAAGATTGCTAAACCAAGTAATAACACTACCAAACCAATTACCAAGATTATCAGTAAGCGTAGTAAATAAATCACCAATGCCACCAACTATCGTACTAGCAAGCCCAGCAACTTTTTCACTAATTTTGGCAAGAAAATCAACAATAGAAGAGAAGAAACCGCTATTATCGCTATCACCATCCCCACTTGAACCGCCTGAGGAATCATCTTTTCCAGTGCCGCCGCCTTGGCTTTGATCAAGATCGACCCCGCCAAGGGGCGTTGCTGAAAAAAAACCGTACCATCAGAATTATAAATATCAATATTGGAAAATACAGGTGTACTAGGATGAACGCCAGTTAAATTAAAATTACCATCCAAACTAAGGTTATCAGTTCTAATTAATCCGGAAGAAGAAAAAACATAAGCACAAAGTGAATCAGAGGCACCGTAATAATTTTTAGCAAAATAAAATTCAATATCACCAGAAACATATTTTGCATCAGAAACACGAGGCATCACATACAAATAATATTCACCATCTAAATATCCGATATAGTAACTATTACAAGTAGGAGTCTTCTGGACATAAGTATTAATATAATTTCTATACAAAATTTGTAAATCTTCCGGCATAGATACAGATGCAGAAGCCGCATTAAAACCAAAAAAACTCATACATACAAATGCAAATATAAATATAAAATATCTGCATCGAAACAATATAGAATCTTTACTCATTTTATCCCCCTTTCAAAATAGCCGGCTACTGTGCTTGATCGTCTTTATCAGTTAATTAAGGAGTTTCTGATACGACAGGGGATTGCAATATATGCAATGGCTTATCTATCGCAAGTATCACACCGACCAAAAAGAAACAAAAAAAAGGGTGCGTGTGGTGCGTGCCATACGGCATCCGCACACACACAGCACCCCCTCATAGACACCGCATCCGTACTACAGGAACTTGTACAGGATACGAGGAATCAAAGATACACCAACCATGATTGCCATGATGGTAATACCTACCGGAACAAGCACTTCTGCATTAGCAGATACAGTTGGTGCTAAATCCTTAAGCATATCAGCAGTAATAGTCAAAGCTGCAGCCCCCTTTCCACTAGCATCCATAGGAACACCTCCCATCTAATATTTACTCTAGAAAAAAGTGAAACGAATTAAAATATAATACGCCACATAGAGTATCAAACCAGCCAAAACACAGGAGATTATAAATACAACCATTTTATCCAACTGAAATAATTCAATCTGAATAACCTGCAACATATCAAAGAGTTTTTGAATCTGTTTATCGTTCATACAATCTCCCCCTTATCAAAAAGACACATCACACAGATTACTTAATACTGGAAAAACCAACCAAATAAGCACGACCGCCAACAACATCATAAACGAGATCAATTGGCTTACCGATTACAAGAGTATCCACTTGCGAACGGAGATCATCCGGGCAGAATATTTCAGACACACGAGAACCTACACACCCAGAATCGACCTCACGCTGTGCAAAAGGTTCTGCAATCTGGAGGACAGCAAAATCCTTTCCAGCTTTGCTTGTAAACTTCTTAATACCCAACAAAATCTTTTCATTTTTCATAGTTTCAATCCTTTCTAAATTGGTAAAATTTGTAAATAGTTGCGTATTATGTTATACTCCAGTGGGGGAGTAGCCCAACTCCCCAAGAGTATAAACATAGAAAAAAATAAAACAAAGAAAGGTAATTTAATAATGAAAGTAACAAATGAAATGTTAGCACCAATACTACAAACTATTAGTCCAATAATAATAATTTGTGGTTTAGTAGGCATAGTTATTACAATCATTAAAAAACATACCAAATAATAAATATAAGCTAATTTAGCCTACAATCTAAATTATAAGCATATAAGCTAAATTGTCAAGTAAAAATTAGCTTAAAAGCTAATTTTTTAGAGAGGAGACCAAAATGGGAGCAAGTAAACAAATAAAAATAGCCCTAATAGAAACAAAAACGCCACAAAAAGAACTTGCAGAAAAACTAAATATAACAAGTGCAACAATAAGCAAAATGCTAAAAAATGATAATATACATTACAACCGAGCAGAAGAAATAGCAGATATACTGGGTTATGATATTATTTGGAAAAAAAGAAAATAAAATAGCCTATGTTATCCATAGGCTATTATTATATATACCAAATACAATACAACTAATATAAACAAAAGGTAAACAACGACAGACAATAGAAGAGGAGAAGAACCTAACGAAACGGAGTTTCTACGCAATCTGTAAAATCATCCAAGTTAAGTTGTCTATTGCCATCATTGCCAAAGTAAAAGGTATTATGTATACGCCGTACAAACGCCCTATACGTTTCCCTTTCCTCCCTTTGCACAGTCTCATATTGACGATCCAAAGAAATATTAGTCGTAAAGTATACTTTGGTAAAGCAAGCGTGCTTATCCGAAAACCTACAAGGCAAGTCTACCGGGTAACCATCCAAATACTTGAGCATATCCGATATAGGCAGATTAGAACGAAACTCGTCAAACAAAAGGACATCCTGTGCCTTGTATCCGTCAAAGGGGTTTTTATAGTTAGTGACCCGGTAAACATTTTCATAACCGTATTTTTCCATAACATAACGTGTTTTACCAGTCCCAGTAGGACCCCAAATATAAGTAACAGACATGTTACGGAATACAGACTTAAACTGTTCTTGTTGAATAATCAAGCGTGTTTTTTGAATATCTGCAAGGTTCAGCATCTGATCCGGAGCAACACGCAGAATATCATAATCCGTATAGCCTGTCCGAATCATATCAAAGACATCTATTAGATCGGTACGCTGCCCTTGACGTTCTAAAGGTAATTCCCCCCATTCCTCCTGTGTGCCGTCAATACGAGTATGTTCTTTTTCTGACCCCTCAAGTTTACCGATCTTAAAAACATAATCCCTATTCTGTTTTGCAGTACCACGACAAAATTCTACATGAGCACCCTCAAAATGCTTGAATATAGTGGAAAAACGTATACCGGAAGAAGCACACAGGAAAACGTGCGTGTGTGGTGTCTGCCCATTTATTCCAACTTCATCAGACATACACCAGTAGACAAGAGACTTAAAATGTGATAACTTATTCTTAATTTCATCATGGGAAAAACCCTTATCAATCGGATTGTTAATCGTTAATTGCCATTTGCGACTTTGTGTATCTTTTTCCATGTTAAAACCTCCCAAAAAAATAATAAAACAAAATATAAATAGTTGTGCAAAATGCACAAAAAAATTAAAATTTGCGACATTGCGACAGAAGTTGTGTCGCAGGGTCTAGCCAGCATAAAATAAGGGCTGAAAGAGTTGCGACAGAAGTTGCTAGGTAATACTATACTAGCAACTTCTCCGCAATCGCAGGCGAACGACAAGAGAGAAGAGCAGTATTTGCTAAAATCAATCTCTTGGATAAACCCCAGTTTATCAAAAAGAAGTTGCTAAAAAAACAAAGACAGGGTATAATATACGTATATCTTAGGATATTTTTATGCCTTTTACGCTTTGTAAACAATCCATGGGCTATTTTTTAAGCAAACTGGGTAGAAAGGAATGTGTGATTTTTATGGGTACGAAACGTACAAAAACATATCATCAACAATTAAAAACAACGAATATCAGCAGGCTGCGTGATCTTTTGCAGGAACTTCCTAGTTTTTGTAAAGATTATTTTCGAGGAATTGAACCGACAACAACAATTAAGACTCGGATTGGTTATGCTTATGATGTACGTACTTTTTTTCGTTTTTTACAGAGTGCGAATCCTTTGTTTGCGTCTAAACCGATTTCAGATATAGAATTGTCGTATTTGGATCAATTAGAGCCGGTAGATATCGAGGAATATATGGAATATTTGAAGCTGTATACATACGATGGACAGGAATTTACAAACGATGAACGTGGCATTCATCGTAAAATGGCCTCTTTACGCAGTTTTTATCTATATTATCAAAAGCGTGGTAAGCTTCAAAATAATCCTACCGTTGTTGTAGATATGCCCAAATTACATGATCGGGAAATTATTCGATTGGATTCTTCCGAGGTAAATGAACTATTAGAATTGGTGGAACATGGTGGCGATAATTTAACCGGGATCAAGAAAACCTACTATGAAAAAAATCGATTAAGAAATATTGCTATATTTACGTTGTTTTTAGGAACAGGTATCCGTGTTTCTGAATGTGTTGGTCTGGATATTGAAGATCTAGATTTTCGAGATAATCGAATTCGCATTATTCGAAAAGGTGGTAAGGAGGAGTTTGTTTATTTTGGAGCAGAAGTTCGGGAAGCTTTGATGAATTATATTGAAGATTCCAGAAGTAAAATTATTCCGAAAGAAGGTCATGAACATGCACTCTTCTATTCCATCCAGCGACGCCGTATTAGTATACAGGCCGTTGAGAATCTGGTAACGGAATATGCGAGTCAGGTAACAACGTTTAAGCATATTACGCCGCATAAATTACGAAGCACCTATGGTACTTCGTTATATCGCCAAACAGGCGACATTTATTTGGTTGCAGAGGTCTTGGGACATAATGACGTAAATACAACGCGCAAGCATTATGCGGCATTAGATGATGATAAGAAACGGCAAGCTGCTTCAGCGGTACAATTGCACCAAAAGAAGCAGCGGTAATCAATATCTGTTACAAAATAGCGATTATTTTACTGACATAATAAGCAATATGTGGTTTGAACAGCAACTTCCAGTATGGGAAGCTTAGGTTATTCAATATCAGACATTTCTGTGATAAACCATTGGCCGTCAATCTTTTCGCAGGTATAGCGGTAACGTTGTTTGATTAGTTTTTGTGTTTGATCTGCATAACGTACATATATTTTTTCGTTGGATAGTACGTACACTTTTTGATCTGTTGTCTGTTCAGAGGTTACTTCCAAAGATTTAGCATTTTCGCGAATACCGCGTTTGTAGTAGTTTTTGGCAAGTGAACTCTGTTGATGGTATGCATCTGCTGCAAGTACTGTTTTTAAAAATTTTGTATTACCGGTATTTATAGCATTTGTAAATGCGGAAACATAACGGCGGAACAAAGATTCGCACAGTTTATAATCTGTGGCATCTATAGTATCTTCTACGGTTATTGTATTTGAAACATTGTTGCTTGCCAGCAATACATTTGCGAAGGAGGCATTTGATTGATTGCAGGACGAGGTGTTAATAGTCAATGCCTGCTCTGCAAAGCTTTTTTCCGACAAAGAATTCATCACAAAATTATGCGAATAAAAATTTTGAGCATATACTTGTGCTAAAGTCTCGCTTATAGTTGCAGAAGATGTTTCTGATGCTTTGTTTTTTGCTGCTAAGCCAGTGCCCGTGCTGCAGGTGATGACTGTTCCAAATAGCAGCAACAGAAACATTGGAAATATCAACCATTTGCAGCGTTTCTGTGGACAGCTTAGCTCTTTGATTCGTCGTTCCATCTCCCGCCCTTTGCGACTAATTGGTACAACGGAATAACAAAAACCGCCAATCATTGGTTTTGCAGCAAGTTTGATCAATAGATTACCATATTCAAAACGCTGTTTCGAGCCAATCTGCTGCAATACCGTTTCGTCACAATATAGTTCTGCATCTTTTTTAGAACAACTGCTTGCAATCCATACCAGCGGATTGAACCAGTAGACTGTTAATAATGCCATGCGTAGAATCGACCAGATATAATCTTTATGCTGGTAATGTACGGATTCGTGAGCAATAATATGTCGAAGTTCGTTTGGTGAGATATGGCGTGGATCCTGCTCATCCAACAAAAATGACGGGATGTAAATGGCTGGATGTCTCAAGCCGTATAAGCATGGTGTTGGAATAGTATCAACAGCAAATATATCGAGATTGCTAACTCGTGAAATAAAAACACGATATTTACGCAGCTGTTTAGTCATATGTCGATTAGACAATACAAAACACAACAACAAGAGAACCGTTCCAATTCCCCATATGGTCATGGCTATTTGCTTTATTGGAAGTGCAAGTAATAGCAATGAAAGTGAGTTGTCACGACTTCTCTCCTGCTTCTGCGGCGTATTTAAGCTATGCGTTTCTTCAGAGTTTGTCATAACATTATTATGTTCGACGGTTGTGTCTTTTGTATTGTTAGCAGTTATTTCTGTATCACCAATGCTTTTGTTGGCAGATTTTTGTAACGTGAAATTTGGTGCTTTTTGCGATATCGCTGCGGGGTTATTCGCAGCGGTAGAAAGTTCTAGCTCAAGATGATCAATCGATTTTTTCATGTTATCTGCAAAGCCAAAAGGGGTTGGGATAATATTTACCGGGATCATGAAGCGAAATACAACAACAAGCCATAATGCATAAATAGCACGATAGCTGATTTTTCCACTGAATATTTTGCGTATTCCCAGTACAAATAATATTAACAAGGAAGATTCTAAAAACCATAACATAAAATCTACCATTTTCAGTTACTCCTTACTTTTTTTCGCTTTTGATTCTGCGTCTTTCAGAATCTGTTGTAATTCGTGAATGTCATCCAAAGACAGATCGTTTTGGCGTACAAGTGCACTCATCATTGTTCCTACACTTCCATCATAAATACGCTGTAAGAAATCTTTGGTTTCTTGAACAACAACATCTTCTTTGTTTACCTTTGGGAAAAAATATTTTGTTTTACCTTGCTCGTTATATCCGATAAGTCCTTTTTCACTCATACGACGAACCATTGTTGCACTGGTACTTTTGCTCCAACCATTACTTTGCTTTAACAAAGGAACTATCTGCATTAAAGGCAATGATTGTTCGGCTGTCCAAAGACAGTTCATGACATACCATTCGCTATTTGTTACTTTAATTTTATCGTTCACGCTATAACCAAACCTTTCTTTCCTATAATGAACATTATAGTTAATGTCTATTATTTTAGACTACTTAGTTTATGTTGTCAACCAAAATTATTATGCATAACAATGTATAAAGGATTCCGAAAGCGTCCCGTCCCAAAATGGATGATGCTTTGCTAAAACGAGACATCTCAGACAATCTTTCAGGTATGTATTCATTAGAGAGTTAACAAAATAAGAAATCACATGGATAGTTTGAGCGCAGTGAAAAAAAGTGGTTGACATTGTAAATCACATCGTGTATAGTATGGTTTACAAAGTAAAATTCATGTTTGACCACAGCAAGATCATAGTTGAGAACGTAAGTAAATACTTGCACTATGACAAATTGGTTGTTGGTTTATGAGCAGAAAAGGGGGTTCGTTATGGTATTACAAAACCAAATGGTATTACAAAATCGAAAGACATTGCAAAATCAAATGGCTTTACAACAAAATAACCTATCTTTATTTCAGCAGGATAAGACACGGGAGTGGGATAAGACACGTATTCCATTGGATGCATTAAAGGGGATTGCGATTCTGGGGATTGTTTTATATCATGCCTTTCCGAGCTATGTTCCGGGTGGTTTTTTGGGAGTACCGTTGTTCTTTGTGTTATCAGGTTATTTGATGTTTACTACTACCCTACAAAAGTGGCGTAGCGGTTCCTTTCATATATGCGATTATTACCAAAATAGAATAAAAAAAATTATGTTCCCATGTTTTGTAATGGTAATGTGTGTATGTGCATATATGACAATACGTAACAGTCCACAGATGATCGGAATCCGTCAACAGGTAGCGAGTATATTTTTGGGATATAACAATTGGTGGCAGATTGCACAAAATGCATCTTATTTTGAAAAACACACAGCAAGTTCGCCATTTACACATTTATGGTATTTGTCGGTTGAAATGCAGTTTTATTTGATATGGCCACTGTTATTCTGGGGTTACTGCAGATTGAGTAAGCGTAAATATAAGGGAGATATCGTTGGTAACGCAAAGTACAGGAAGCTGGGCAAAGAGGTTTACCAAAATGCAAAACGGAATGATCAGAGGAGAGGGATTGCAGGTGTGTGTTTTGGGGGACTTGCATTGTTATCGGTGTTTGCGATGATTTTACGGTATGTCCCGGGGCAGGACCCATCGCGTGTATATTATGGTACGGATACCATGGCATTTAATGTGCTCTTGGGAATACTGCTTGGCGCCCTGCGACAGAACTATTCCTTTTGGCGTGTACAATTTCCGGCATTCTGGCGTCGGATTTGTAGTGTGATCACGTTGTGCACGATCGTGGTTCTCTTCCACTTTGTTTATGGGACAGATCCGTTGTTATATCAAGGTGGGATGTTTGTGATCAGTGTGTGGTATATGTTATTGATCAACTTTATTGAGAATCATAAAAAAGCAGTCACGAATAGTTTTTGCGCAAATTGTCTGGCGGTGGTTGGAAAATACAGCTTTTACTTGTACTTATGGCATTATCCAATTTTAGTTTTATTATAGAAATATCATTAAGTAGATTGGAGGAAACATGAAATACACAGGAAGAACATCACGAAATATAAACATAAAGGCTTTGGGGTTGCTTTTATGTATACTGGTTGCATCTTATGGAATTATAAAAGCTCCGGCTTCTGATACCAGAAAATTAGAAGCGGATCTTCGTGAAAAACAGCAACTTATAAATGAGGAGAAGGGAAAAAAAGTTGAGGGTACATCTACTCTTCCATCGCAGCCAACATCTGCGTTACATACTGCAGTTCCGGCAGATAATATGCCGGCAGATACAAGCAAAGAAGCGGTTACCAAGAGACACCTTGTTACCGTGATTGGAGATTCTGTCTTTTTAGGAGCATCTGTAGCGTTTCAACAACAGTGTGAAAATGCAGTTGTGGATGCGAAAATTTCCAGACAAGTGGTACAGGCTTTGGATGTTGCAAAGCAATTAGACAAGAAACACAAATTAGGGGATATTGTCATTATTGCATTGGGAACCAATAGCAACTTCAATTCAAAGAGCGGTCAAAAATTGATTGATTATTTAGGCAAGGATCGAACCATTTATTGGATCGATACGTATGGAAAACATTTAGACATTCAAAAAGATGTCAATAATACGATCCAACGGGTTGTTGCAGCCAATAAAAATGTACAGCGCATTTATTGGTCAAAAGAAGGAGTAAAACATCCGGATTGGTTTTATCAGGACGGTGTACATCTTAATCCGCATGGCGAGAAAAAATATGCTCGTTTCATTATGCAGATGATACAATCTTCTTTGGATTAATTGGCTTGATATACAGGAACCATAAGATGGTTTCCGGCGTAAATCAGATCGCTGTCTAAACTGTTATATTCTTGGATGGCTTCGGCATAATCCTGAACAGAGCCGAACGCATCGCAATAATATTCATTGGCAATGCTTGACAATGTATCAGAAGAATGAATCAATACAGAAACATAACTGATTTTTGATTGATCCACTGAGGCTTGTGCGCTACTCTCAGAAGAATTACATACTCGCACCAGTCCAAATACAAGCAGACAAGCCAAAGTTAATGTGATAAGGATTCTTTTTCCATTGTATGTTCTCATAGTACACCTCGTTTCTGCATCGCTACGATGCAATCTGGTAAATGTCAGCAATAAAGGTTTTGTATATACAGAACGCTTGTTCTGTATATAATATACTATACGAACAAATGTTTGTCAATAAAAAACGAACATATTTTCGGCTTTTTATTAATAGTCGAAATATGTTCGTTTTATGTTAAAAAGATAGCGGTGTCAAAAATTTTGAATTTCCATGCTTAGAACCGGATCTTAAAAGTTGAAATCCTCATAATCCTCCGGTAGAAAACGATGATATATAATATGGATCTCCTCGTCCTTAAAACAATAATAATAAGGGTCGTCGCCCTCTAGAAAGCGGATGCGATAGTCAAATTCTCCGTTTTTAATTTCCTGTATTTCAACAGGTTGATCCTGTGCATGAAATAATGCAAAGATATCTTCCATTGTACAGCCATGACGACCGACAAGATCCACGAGAGATACGATAAATTCTGCCGGCTGCATATGATCGTGTACCCATTCAGATCCAACGGCAGGAATACCAATGCAGAACCGGTCATTTTGACAGGATATATCCAAAGTGCCAAGAGAATCTTTTGCAAAATCAGCTTCTTTTTGTAATTTTTCTGTTAATTGTTCTGCAGAATCCGTTGTGCCTAATATATGCTGTAAGCTACTTAATGGATAATATAAACGGATTGCTTCTTTTCGATAGCCGAGTTTTGCCTGCTCTTCTTTCACTAAGTCAATTAAGTTGTTCGTTAATTTCGTATAATTCATTCGAAACACCATACCTTTCTGTCCATTATGTCATAAAATGCCACCGCTATTATATAGGATTCCCATTATAATGGCAATAAAAAAGCAGACCAAACAACGATTGTCTGATCTGCTCTTCTATTATTGTACATTATTATTGAACAATTACAAGATTAGAACTTGCCAGCGTCAGCAGCTTCCTGTACAGAAACAGCTACAGCAACTGTCATACCAACCATAGGGTTGTTACCAGCACCGATCAGTCCCATCATCTCAACGTGAGCAGGAACGGATGAAGAACCGGCAAATTGAGCATCGCTATGCATACGTCCTAATGTATCTGTCATACCATAGGAAGCAGGACCTGCTGCCATATTATCTGGATGAAGTGTACGACCTGTACCACCACCGGAAGCAACGGAGAAATATTTCTTACCCTGCTCTAAGCATTCTTTCTTGTAAGTACCAGCTACCGGATGCTGGAAACGAGTTGGGTTGGTTGAGTTACCTGTGATAGATACGTCAACACCCTCTTTGTGCATGATAGCAACACCCTCTGGTACAGAGTTTGCACCGTAGCAGTTTACTTTAGCACGAAGACCCTCAGAATAAGATTTGCGGAATACTTCTTTTACTTCATTTGTGTATGGATCAAACTCAGTTTCAACGAATGTAAAACCATTGATACGAGAGATGATCTGAGCAGCATCTTTACCAAGACCGTTTAAGATAACGCGAAGAGGCTCTTTACGTACTTTGTTTGCCTTTTCTGCGATACCGATAGCACCTTCGGCAGCTGCAAAAGACTCATGTCCGGCTAAGAATGCGAAACATTTTGTCTCTTCCTCAAGGAGCATTTTACCAAGGTTACCATGTCCTAAACCTACCTTACGAGTATCAGCAACAGAACCAGGGATACAGAAAGACTGGAGTCCCTCACCGATTGCTGCTGCAGCGTCTGCTGCGCGACGGCAGTTTTTCTTAATTGCAATTGCTGCACCTACAATGTATGCCCAGCATGCATTTTCAAAACAAATTGGCTGGATGCCCTTGATCTGGTTATATACATCAAGTCCAGCATCTTTTGTGATTTTTTCTGCTTCTTCAAGAGAAGAAATTCCATAACTGTTTAATACAGCGTTGATCTGGTCAATTCTTCTTTCATATGATTCAAATAATGCCATGTTATGTTTGCCTCCTTTATATTATTTTGCGATTTCTTCATCTGTTCTTGGATCGATGAGTTTCACTGCGTCGTCAACACGACCGTACTGTCCGGCAGCTTTCTCCCAAGCTGTATTAGGATCATCACCCTTCTTGATGAAGTCAGTCATTTTACCAAGGTTTACAAACTTATAACCAATGATCAAATCCTCTTCATCCAAAGCGATAGCGGTTACATAACCCTCAGCCATCTCTAAGTAACGAGGACCTTTCTTTAAGGTTCCGTACATTGTACCAACCTGAGAACGAAGTCCTTTACCAAGGTCTTCCAAACCAGCACCAATAGCAAGTCCATCCTCAGAGAATGCACTCTGTGAACGACCATAAACGATCTGTAAGAAGAGCTCTCTCATTGCTGTATTAATTGCATCGCATACAAGGTCAGTATTCAGTGCCTCCATAACAGTCAGACCCGGAAGGATCTCTGTTGCCATAGCAGCAGAATGTGTCATACCTGAGCAGCCGATTGTCTCTACTAATGCTTCTTGAATGATACCCTCTTTAACGTTAAGAGACATCTTACAAGCACCCTGCTGTGGTGCACACCAGCCTACACCATGTGTAAAACCAGAGATATCTTTTACTTCCTTTGCCTGAACCCATTTTGCTTCCTCTGGGATTGGCGCTGCACCGTGATGCACACCCTGAGCAACTGGGCACATGTTTTCTACTTCCTGTGAATAAATCATGTTTATGCTCCTTTCGATTTGCTTTTTCTCTGCAGAAATATTTCCACAGTTCTATGACCATTTTCGCACAAATTTATCAATTAGTCTACACTTTTCGCCAATATTTCTTAAAAAATCTGACGAAAAAGATGGTTAGAAATAAATGACAACGACTATATTCGCATTATATGTCTTTCTGTACGATATTTGATTGTTTCTTAAAAATACAGCCCCTTGGAATAAAACCACGAACACTGGACAATGGGTAAACATTAGTATTGCTTCCGATCACTGTTCCCGGATTAAGAACACTGTTACATCCTACTTCTACATAATTTCCAAGAATTGCACCCATTTTTTTCAGTCCGGTATTAAGTTTTTCGCCCTGATAATTGATCGTAACTTTGGTTTTGTCTGATTTTACATTAGAAGTGATGGAGCCGGCACCCATATGCGATTTAAATCCCAAAATTGAATCACCGACATAATTATAGTGTGGAACCTGGACATTATTAAACAAAATGACATTTTTTAATTCGGTAGAATTACCAACAACGCAGTTTTCGCCGACAATTGCTTTGCCGCGGATAAATGCACATTGTCTTACTTCCGTATTTTTACCAATGATGCATGGTCCTGTGATCGATGCAGTTGGTGCGATTGTTGCGGACTTAGCGATCCAGATATTGCCATCAATGCAGTCATACTCATCTTCCGAAAGAGTTTTACCCAGTTCCAAAATAAAAGCTTCGATCTTTGGAAGCACTTCCCACGGATAATCGCAGTCTTCAAAGATATCTTTTGCTATCGTCTCCTCCATATTAAATAAATTTTTGTTTTTCATTGAATCATACATATGAAACACCTCATTTCTTATAATATACAGCTGCTTTGTCAAATTGTTGACGAAGAGCCGTTTGATTAGCAGTTTGTTTGACATATTGAACACGACGGGTAATAAAGCCGTTTAATTTGGCCATGTATTGTTCCTCTGTGATCTGTCCTTCAGCAACTTGTGTCAAGCCTAATTCCCAACTTGCAGTCAGTTCGGGATTTAGCAAAGAACGTATGGAACCATCAACAACGTCATATACCATTTCACCGAGTAATTCCGGTGTGATGATCTGTGTTTTTTTATTTAATTTCAGATATTTGATCTTGACTAGTTTACTCAAGATCTCGGCACGTGTGGCACTGGTGCCGATTCCGCTTCCCTTTATCTGTGCTCGCAGTTCCTCTTCTTCAATCAGTTGTCCTGCATTTTCCATAGCCAAAATGATCGAACCTGAGTTATAGCGCTTTGGTGGAGATGTTTCTCCTTCTTTAATAAAGAATTCTTCCACCGGAAGTGCCATTCCTTTTTTTAGATTTTGGATTGACGTGATCAGATTTTCGTCAAAAGTGACAGTTTCCATAGAATTCTCACTTTTTTTGGAAACAGATGCGTTAGTGGACATATTTTTCTTAGCAAAAGATGCAGTCGCAAGTTCCAAATAACCTTGTTTGACTAAAATCTTAAAATTTGCAAAAAATGTTTCTGTATCACGTTTTGCAGTTACCCCGATCTTTAGATATTCTGCAGGCGGATAAAAGATACAGAGAAATCGACGGACGATCACTTCGTATACTCGTTGACTTGTCACACTTAAGTTGCCGAGTGCATTTAACCCCTGTCCGGTTGGAATGATCGCATAATGGTCCGTAATCTGCTTATCGTTTACATAACGGCTTTTGGCAATCCCGGCATAGGCTTTTTGCTCCATAATCTTTGCAGCATAGGGAGCAATCAGGGAATAATTTTGTAAACCACCGATATTTTTGTATATCTCTTTGGCTACAGCAGTAGAAAGTACACGTGCATCCGTACGGGGATATGTAACAAGCTTACGTTCATATAACTCTTGTACAATTTTTAGTGTTTCATCCGGACTGATCTTAAATAATTTGGAACATGTGTTTTGTAATTCCGCTAAATTAAAGAGCAAGGGTGGATTTTTACGTTCTTTTTTGCGTTCTACTTTTTGAATGATCACCTGCAAAGGATCATAGGTTAAGGTTTTGCAAAGCTGTTCGGCATCTTCGCGGTTTTTGAACCCATTTTCCTTATAAAGTTTCGGTGATTGGTAAAACTGGCTGCCTTCAACCGCACGCCATTCACCTTCAAATTGTTTCCCTTCCAGATTACATTTCATCAAAATACGATAAAATGGTGTCTTCACAAACTCTCTAATCTCACGTTCCCTTCGAACTACCATTCCAAGAACACAAGTCATGACACGACCGACTGAAATGGCAGACCACTTACCGGTGTTAAGGTAATCCATTACGGGACGTCCATATTTCAGTGATAATACGCGCGAAAAGTTTATGCCCATCAAATAATCTTCTTTGGCTCTTAGATAGGCGGAAGCGGAAAGATTATCATATTCAGAAAGTGGTTTTGCTTCGGTAATGCCGCGCTTGATCTCCTCTTCCGTTTGGGAATCAATCCATACTCTGCGTTTGTCCTTGGTATCCGGAACATGTGCCATCTGATCTACTAAGCGGTAGATATATTCCCCTTCGCGCCCGGAATCAGTGCATACATAAATGGTAGATACATCTTCGCGATTTAAAAGACCAGCCACAATATTGAATTGTTTTTTTACATCTGGAATAAGTTCGTATAGAAATTTTTCCGGCAAAAAAGGCAGGGTTTGTAGAGTCCACTTTTTTAATGCTTTATCATAAGCATCCGGATAACTCATTGTAACCAGGTGCCCAACACACCAAGTAACAATGTAATCCTGTGACTCCATATAACCCTGTCCTGCATTGCCCGAGACGCCAAGTGTCTTAGCAAATTCCTTTGCGACACTTGGTTTCTCAGCGATAAATAATTTTTTACTCATATGCTGTTGTTACAGAAACAAAACGTTTACTGTTCCTCCCTATTTTTCGCATGAATATACTCTGCATATGTTTTTTGTCCAAATATGATCGCAACAATAACTGCTCCGGTTACGCAAACATATTTAACAATTTTTGTAACATTAATCTCAATGTTCATGGTTGATTCTCTCCAATCTTAAGCAATAAATATGTAATATATTATATTATTCATTGCTTTCTGCGTTTTCCGCATCAGAAGCAGCTTCCTCTTCCGGTTCTTCTTCTGTTGGTAATAATTCATGCATTTTCGTATTAAACTCATCTTGTGTCATAATGCCCTTTTTCACAAGTTCTTTATATTTGCGGTTAGCACGCACAATAGCAACATCGGAGTAGTTGTTTTTCTTTAGATCTTCTAAAATCTGATCTTCGATGTTTGACTTAAGAGTTGCTGCATTCTGCGCTGAGTTATCAACAGCTGGTTGAGCCGGTTGTGTTTGCACCGGATTTTGCTGCTGAACAGGTTGAGTCGGTGTCGGCTGAACAGGTTGTGCCTGCACTTGTGGCTGTGCCGGTTGAACCGGAGCCTGCTGTTGAACAGGTTGAGCCTGAACCTGAGATTGAACCGGAGTCTGTGCTGTAGCCGCAACTGGTTCTTCATCATCATAATCAATAAATGGCGACTCTGGTTTTGCTATTGGCTGAGCCTGAATTTTAGGTTGAACCGGTGTAGCTGCCTGCTGTACTTTGGCAGGCTGAACCGGTGTTGCAGAAGTAGCTTGAACCTGAGGCTGAGCCTGCTGTACTGATGCTCGCTGTTGAACAGGTTGTGCCTGCACTTGTGGCTGAACCGAAGCCTGCCGTTGAACAGGTTGAGCCTGAACTTGAGGTTGAACCGAAGCCTGTGGCTGAACAGGTTGAGCCTGAACTTGAGGTTGAACCGAAGCCTGCGGCTGGACTGCCTGAACTTGAGGTTGAACCGAAGCCTGCGGCTGGACTGCCTGAGCTTGTGGCTGTACCGGTCTAGCCTGCGGTTGTGCACCAGACTGAACTGGTGTAGCTGTATGTGCGGCCTGAGAAACTGTAGCCTGCGTAGGCACTGCCTGTGGAGTTACCGGCTGTGAAGCTGGAGTTTCTGTTGCTGCAACTTCATCCTCTTCCTCATAGTACTCGTCATCCTCATAATATTCGTCTTCCGGATCCACATATTTACCAAGATGCTTGAGATCACTATCGTCTTTGTTGTGACCACAGGCACATGAGGTAATATAATATGCGTTGATACGGCGGCAAAATCCACACTGCCATCCTCCATCGTCAATTAAATCCTGCTCGTATTCTCCAAGCTCTGTATCTTCATAAATATATTTATTTTTGACAGGCTTTGGAGCTTCCGGCTCAGGCTGAGCCGGCTGTGAAACAGTAGTCTCTACTGACGCAGCATCCTCTTTAGCCTCTTCTGCAGAAGCCATCTGTGCTGCCGGAGTCTCTAATTTCTGACCGGTTTTTTCTACATATTCTTCATATAAACCAAGACGATTTAAATCGCTGTCTTTTTTGTTGTGTCCACATGCGCAAGAACCAACGTAATTGGCGTTGACACGTTCACAAAATGAACACTGCCATCCTCCATCTAAAAGCAATTCTTTTTCATAATCGCTAAACTGTGGCACATTTCCTTGTTTGTCACTCATACGTACACCTCATTTCTTTCATACCTTTGTTTCCTTCTCGTTTATTCGTACAACGGATAACGGTCTGTCAAACCTTTTACGATTTCCGTTGCTTTTGCCTTATTGCCTTCCGGATCTGCAATGATCATTGCAATCGCATCAGCAACCATATCAAGATCAGCTTCGTTAAAACCTCTTGTTGTCACTGCGGCTGTTCCCAAACGGATACCACTCGTTACAAAAGGTGACTGTGGATCATTAGGAATTGTATTTTTATTACATGTGATATGTGCTGCATCCAACCATTTTTCTACGTCTTTACCTGTTAGATTTTTATCTGCAAGATCAACAAGCATCAAATGGTTATCTGTTCCACCGGAAACAATCTTAATGCCGCGGTTTTGTAACCCCTTACAAAGTGCCTGTGCATTTTTAATAATATTTTTACCGTACTCTTTGAATTCCGGCTGTAACGCTTCTTTGAAGCAGACAGCCTTTGCTGCGATCACATGCATCAAAGGACCACCCTGAATACCCGGGAATAACGCTTTGTTAAAATTGATCTCTTTTGCAAATTCTTCGCTGGAAAGAATCATTCCACCACGAGGTCCACGTAATGTTTTGTGGGTTGTCGTCGTGGTAACATGAGCATATGGAATTGGACTCTCGTGAACACCTGCTGCTACTAAGCCGGCGATATGAGCCATATCAACCATCAAATAAGCTCCCACAGAATCTGCGATTTCGCGAAAACGCTTGAAGTCAATTTTACGAGCGTATGCACTTGCACCGGCAATGATCATTTTTGGTTTGCATTTCTTAGCAATACTTTCTACTTCATCATAATCAATGAAACCATCGTCATTTACACCATAAGGTACACAATGAAAATATTTACCGGACATGTTGACCGGACTTCCATGTGTCAAGTGTCCGCCGTGATCAAGATTCATGCCCATATAGGTATCTCCCGGCTGCAGCAAAGCAAAAAATACTGTCATATTTGCCTGTGCGCCGGAATGTGGCTGTACATTGGCATATGTACAATCAAATAACTTCATAGCACGATCTCTTGCAAGATCTTCAACAATATCAACGTATTCGCATCCACCATAATAGCGTTTGCCAGGGTAACCTTCCGCATATTTGTTAGTCAATGTGCTGCCCATGGCTGCCATAACCGCTTTACTTACTAAATTTTCAGAAGCGATCAATTCAATGTTATCACGCTGACGATTTGTCTCCTTGTCCATTGCTGCTGCAACTTCCGGATCAAAACGTTCTACTTCTTCAAATGAGTACATATATTATCCTCCTTTTTATATTTCATCAATTGCTTTTCCAATATCGTTACGCATATATTTATTATCAAAAGTAACCCATTCGGTTGCCTTATATGCATTTTTACGCGCTTCCTTTAATGTAGCACCTTTGGCAGTAATGCCCAATACTCTTCCACCATTGGTTACTAAACCGTCTTCCGTCAATTTTGTTCCGGCATGGAATGCATAATAACCGTCTTCCGAAGCAAAATCTTTCAGAAATGTAATCTTTTTCCCTTTTTCATAATGTTCCGGATAGCCATCAGAAGCTAATACAACACAGACAGCCGCATTATCTTCAAATTGAAGATCCACTTGGTCTAACTTCCCATCAATACAAGCCTCCATAACATCGATAATATCGTTTTTCATGCGAGGCAGAACAACCTGTGCCTCCGGATCGCCAAACCTTGCATTGTATTCCAATACTTTTGGACCGTCCTGTGTCATCATAAGGCCAACAAAAAGTATTCCTACGAAATCTCTTCCTTCTGCTTTCATAGCATCCATTGTTGGCTGATATATTTGTTCTTCACAGAACTTCTGAATCTCCGGTGTATAAAACGGACTCGGTGAAAATGTTCCCATTCCTCCGGTGTTTAATCCCTGATCTCCGTCTTTGGCACGTTTGTGATCTTGTGCACTGGTCATCGGTTTGATATGTGTACCATCACAGAAGCAAAGTACAGAAGCTTCTCTACCAACCATAAAGTCTTCTATGACGATAGTGTTGCCGGCATCTCCAAATTGTTTATCTAACATTAATGAGGTAACACCTGCCTCTGCTTCCTGCAGATTTTGACAGATCAATACACCTTTTCCAAGTGCCAGACCATCTGCTTTCAACACAACCGGAAAAGTTACATTTTCTAAATAGATCAACGCTTCCTCCGGAGAATGAAATGTTTCATAATGGCAGGTTGGAATGTTGTATTTTTTCATGAGATCCTTTGAAAAACTTTTAGAGCCTTCGATGATCGCAGCATTTTTACGTGGACCAAATACGCGAAGTCCCTGTGCTTCAAATACATCGACAATGCCACCAACCAAAGGATCATCCATGCCGATGATCGTCAGATCGATCTCATTTTCTTTGGCGAATGCAGCAAGTTTATCAAATTCCATAGCAGTAATATTTACGCATTCTGCAATTTCTGCGATTCCACCATTACCAGGTGCACAATAAATTTTATCGACACGTTTGCTCTGGGAGACACTCCAGGCAATTGCATGCTCTCTTCCGCCGCTTCCTACAATTAATACTTTCATCTTGTTTCCTCATTTCTGCATATCCTGCGATGCGTTTATTTATTCCGTGGAAATGATACTAACGGCTTACAACAGCTATACCATTCTGTACGGAAACTTTTCCTGCGCCAATCAGATCAATTGCTTCCGGAAGAATATTCCATTCAGCTTGTTCCATCACACGTCGCTGTAGAATTTCCGGAGTATCTCCATTTTTTACTTCAACAGCTTTTTGTAAAATAATAGGACCATGATCTGCCTTTTCGTCTACAAAATGCACTGTGGCACCAGTTATCTTATTGCCACATGCCAAAACACTTTCGTGCACTTTCAATCCATAATACCCCATCCCGCAATGAGCCGGAATCAAGGATGGATGAATGTTAATGATCTTATTTGGGTAGGCTGCGATCATTTCGGATGGAACGATCACCAGATAACCTGCCAGCACAACAAGATCAATATTATATTTGTGTAGAGCATCAACCATTGCTTCGCCAAAAGCACTCCGGTTTTCGTATTCCTTTGGAGAAATACATAACGCCGGGATACCTGCATTATTTGCACGCTCCAGTGCATAAGCATCCGCTTTATTACTGATCACAACAGCAATTTGTGTGTTGTGAATTTTACCGGAATGGACGGCATCTATGATTGCCTGCAGGTTCGTTCCACCACCGGATACACATACTGCAATTTTCTGCATACTAATCCTCGTTTCAATATGTATTATTAGGACAAAAGAGAAATTCCCTTTTCACCCTCTGCGATCTCGCCTATAATATATGCTTTTTCTCCAGCCTGCTCTGCTAAAGCTACTGTCTTGTCTGCATCAGCAGCATCTACTGCAAGAAGCATACCGATACCCATATTATAAGTGTTATACATCATCTCTTTGGAAATGTTGCCTTCTTTTGCCAACATGTCAAAGATCGGTGGAATCTCGTAACTTCCCACTTTGATATTTGCATGTGCATTTTCAGGAAGCATACGCGGAATATTCTCATAAAAACCACCGCCTGTAATATGGCTGCAGCCTTTGATCGTTACGCCACCCTCTTTGATCGTGCGCAGTGCCTTCACATAAATCACAGTAGGTGTTAATAATGTTTCACCAAGTGATTTGCCGCCAAGAGACTCGTATGTTTTATTCAAGCTTTCTTTTTTCATTTCGAACACTTTGCGAACCAAAGAATATCCATTGCTGTGAATACCGGAAGAAGCAATTCCAACCAGCACATCACCTTTTGCAATTGTTTTACCTGTGATCATATTTTTGCGGTCAACAACACCAACCGCAAAACCGGCAAGATCATACTCATCTACCGGATAAAATCCAGGCATTTCTGCAGTCTCACCACCGATCAAAGCTGCACCGGACTGTTTGCAGCCGTTTGCCACACCGGATACGATGGAAGCAATCTTTTCCGGTTCATTCTTGCCACAGGCAATATAATCAAGGAAGAATAACGGTTCACCACCTGCACAGGCGATGTCATTAACACACATTGCGACACAATCAATACCAACGGTATCATGGCGATCCATTTCAAATGCCACTTTCAATTTGGTGCCAACGCCATCTGTTCCGGATACTAAAGTAGGCTGTTCCATTGTCTTGAACGCCTCCATAGAAAACGCTCCTGAAAATCCACCGATATCAGTAAGCACTTCACTGCGCATCGTTCCGGCAATATGCTCTTTCATCAGTTCTACCGCTTTATATCCGGCTTCAATGTCTACTCCCGCATTCTTGTAATCCATGTTTTCCTCATTTCTGCGTTGCAATCGTAATAGTATTATATAAATCGGGAAATATCCCATAATGCAATTCATCGCAGGCAACGCACTACAACAAATGTATTGCATAAACATAGCAAATCTACTTTATTGTAGCACAATTCCTACTGTTTGTCATTGGAATTTTCCAAAAAATTCTCAAAAATATCACTTGTTTTTGTCAAAATAGCCCAATACGCTAACGGAATCCCTGCCGGCATAAACTGTAACTGCACCTTGTTCGGTAGTGGATAATATATGTGCAGATATGCTGTTTAGACGAGATAATAATTCCCGATGCGGATGGCCGTAACGATTATTTTTACCACAGGAAATGATCGCATATTGCGGTTGCACTTGCGCTAGAAATTCAGCACTGGTTGAATTTTTAGAACCATGATGTGCTACTTTTAGAATGTTAAATCTGGTGCCGGAACGCTTTAACTGTTCTAAGACATATCGCTCTCCGTCACCTTCCAGATCGCCACATAATAGCATCTTTGTTGAATAATACGTAACTTCTAAAGTCGTAGAATATGCATTTGCAGAAGAAGCATCAAAAAAAGGTTTTGGATGCAGACAAGCAACAGATAATGCGCCTTTTTGCAGATGATCGCCGGCACATATTGTTTGAATCGGAATATCTGCCTGCTTGGCAGCAGTGATCATCTGGCGATATCCTTCTTCACTCTGCATTTCTTGCGATGGCAATGGTAAAAGAAGTTTGCGGATTTGGATATCCTGGCGGTCTGCAACATGCTTCATTAATTCCAGCTGACCGGATATATGGTCTTTGTCAGCATGAGTCATGATCATATAATCTATGCAGTGAATTCCTTGTGATTTGAGATATGGAATCAAACAATACTCTCCTATATTGTTTTTGCTGGTGCTTCCACCATCAATTAAAAATGTAGTGCCATCGGTATGCTGCAGTAAAATACCATCCCCCTGCCCTACATCCAGAAAAACAGCCTTAAAGTATTTTCGTGGAATAGGAAAAAGCAGAAGGATAACGGCAGCAGTCCAGATCAGCAAAGGATAAAGCTTGATAATCGTGCGTTTATTGATCCATAGTAGAGATAAGGCAAGAATAATGTAATATATCACGATGCGAGATATTTGTGGTTGCCCGAGAATCAGTGAATGAATTGGCAATCGTTGGAACAGCCTGCACAAATATTCATAAAACGACAGAATGCAGTAGGTGGTGCCGAACAAAAAATGCGACACAAACGGCAGCCACAGACCTAGTATACATGCAACGCCGCCGATCAGCACCAGATAAGAAACCAGTGGTAGCACTAAGAGGTTCAGAAATATCCCGTAGACCGGAATCTCATAAAAAAAGAACAGTACGATTGGCAGTGTAGTTAGTTGAATGGCGGCACTGGCCAATAACGATTGTGCTGTTTTTTCCAGGAGAAGAGAGAGCTTACATTGGCATTTATCCAATAGCGTACCTTGCTGTTTTTCTCGTATCCAACGCCTCTTTTTGCGGAGTTTGGCGCGGCGCTTTTCGGAATCACCTACTATGATTATCTGCAGAGCGGGTAAAATAGCAGCAATGCCGAGCACAGCGAAATAAGATAATAAGAAACTGCAGGAATAGATAGCATAAGGATTTTGCAGTGTAATGATGCAGGCACTGATTGCCAGTGATGAAAGTAAATCGTAACTTCGATGCAGCAGATCTGCTGCGAATAGCAAGAGCATCATGATAACGGCACGACTGGTTGAAATGCTAAAACCCGTCATTAGTCCATACGATATTAAAAATGATATGGTTGCAAGAATACTGATGCGCCTCGGCAGCCGGCAGATAAGCAGCAGGCGAAAAATACCGAAACAAAAGATCGTGACATGAAGTCCCGTCTGGGATTTTATCCTGTCTAATATAGATGGTATAACTTCTTATTAAAAAGGGATACCTAGCCCTCAAGGCTTAGGGGGACTATCCCCTATGGGATACGTTCTCGGGGATAGCTTGAAAATCGGATATTTTCAGATTTGTATAATTTGGCAGAATTGTTTTTATCTGTATTCTATGCTTCACATATAACACTACTTAAGCCGAGCAACTTCTACTAAATCATTTTTCCTCACTTCAAACACTTTTAATGCTTCTGGAGGTACTGAATTTCCAGCAAGTAGTGATCCATATTCCTCTTCGTTATAAAAATAGATGGATATAAATCTTCTCAAAAAAGTAATATTATCATATATTTTTTTCGGTATGGTTTCTTCCATATAATCTGTGAAATCAAAGCCACAAGAATATAAGAGGCTTTCATACTCTCGGTAAGCCTCTCTATAATTCATTGGAGCAAAAGTTTCCATTTCCGACCAACGACTAGCATACTCTAAAACATAACACTTTCTCTTTTTAGCCATCCAATCATAACATAAATTGTATGTAGTAGAAAAGTGTCCATTTACTGCTGAACGGACATCATCTAGCGTATTCAATATTTCTGGGCAACTGCTAATGGTCGAATAGTCTTTCATTTCATCCAATGTTGCATGAATAAAGCATTCCACGGTTGCATCATAATAATATAATTTGGTTGCAAGATAAGTAAGTTTTTTAAAGCTATCACATCTTGAATATCCTGTGCAAATCCGTTCTCTGCCATTATAACATTCTGGACAGATTTCTTGGTCTCTCAATATTGGATATGTTTTTCCTTTAATTTCTATTTTGTGTTCATCAACATTCACTTTAATTTTATGTTCTAATAAAAATCGAGATAAAGGGGTGTCCTCTTGAAGCATGGTCTTCAAATCAAGAATACCTTTATCCATAAAGGAATGAATTTCATCTTCTGTAGATGTTGTCATATGACGGCACACTATCTGCATTTGACTGCTATCGTATTCGTTTAATTTTAAATCAAACTTTTTCACCAATGTTTCCGGCGATAATGTATCACGGTTGACCTTAATAAAATAATCCTCAACCGTTTCCTTATCCAACCTATAGTATTCACAGAATTTTTCTACAAGCTCTGTTGCACTATCGTTAAAAAAATCAAAAGTTATCATAATGTCTCCTATGATTTTAAATGTATTTGAGTTTATATTATAACAAAAATGGTGTGGCTGTCCAACCATAGTCACACCATTTTTGTAATCCATTTATTGGTTATTTTCTTTCTTTGCAAAGAATGCACCGTAATCAAACATCTTCATGCTCTGATATCTGCCGATATCCAGCAGGGAAGATATAATTATCTCCACGTCCTTATCTTCCCCGGACGGCTCATGCAGTCTGTTGCACAACCTTTCATAAGCAGCAAGCATCTGGGCGTATAGCGGTTCGCAGTATTTTCCTTCTGCAAATTCATCCTCCACCACTTTACTTTCCTCAATCTCGCACTCATCCAGATTGTAAGCACCATTCATCAGATCGTAGATCACTGTTTTGAATTTCTTATCCCGTACACTCATATACATCCTCATCACTTTCTTTGCCGTAAAGAATGCATAGAAAAAGGGAAAGCAGCCATTTCAGATACAATTGAACTGCTTCCCCTTACTTTTTCAGCGTTCTTACGAAGTTCATCAAGATTCTCCGTTCATCCGCATTCAGGTCATCCCATATTTCCAATAATTCTTCTTGCTCATCTGTCAGATCAGGCCGCATACCTTCTCCGGCAAAAAACTGTGCGATTGATATTCCGAATGCATCGCAGATTCTTTCCAAGGTTGGTACTGTCGGTATACTCTTCTTGTTGATTATATTTCCCAAAGCCGTCTGTGACATGTCAGTGAGCTGTGCAAGCCTGTATTTGGAAATCTTGTGTTTACTGCATAATTCTTTTACCCTCTTTGGTATGTACTCCTCTGTACGCAAGTAAGTTACACCTCTCTTCTATCTGTACGATATACATATTGTAACCGTTACGCAGAAGAATTATTAGAACCATATCTCTTTCGTAATTTACTCTAGTGCAGTGGAGTGTCTTGGTAAAAAAATATGAACGGCAGATTTATGCAGTTCAGTTTTGTATCATGACAGAACATTGATTTTCCTTGTTTCCATCATTCTTATATCGTCTTGTTTCAGTTATAAGCATACCATCTGCATCAGTATCCTTCAATAAAAATCGTTCGACATATTTCGCACTTTCCCATCCCCCTTGTTTTCCTTTTACTCCATTACGCTTTATTAAATTACACAACCTTTTTGCACTCATTGATAGATAATTTATCTTGCGTAAGAAAAAGAAAACAGGAGGTACAATCTATGAATCAAACGCAGATATCTGTCAACCACAGGCAGATAGGATACCGTATCAAGGAAGTAAGGGAGCAGAATCATATTTCACAGGCGCAGCTTGCGGAAATGACGGACCTTTCCGTCTCCTACATAAGCCACATTGAGAATGCAAAAAGGAAAGCCAGTCTGGAATCCATCATCCGTATTGTCAATGCCCTCGGCATTACCATAGACGAACTGCTTGCCGGAGTACAGATGCACAATCCTACTGCATACCAGACGGATATCGATATTCTCATGGAAGAATGCTCGGAGAATGAGAAACGCTTCATCTTTGAGCTGATAAAAGCAAGTGTTGATGCCATGCATAAAAACGGCTGGGAGCTTGCATCCAAAGATGGGCAGAGGTAACGGCACATCATTTTCACACAAATTATTTTTATTTGGAATAGACTATAGGGATATGCATGTCCGTATGGTCTATTTTATTTTGATATGAAAATTTTATAATAAACTCATCATAAAAATGAAGGTGGTTAGTCATGAACGAAAATGAGCATAAGGCCGGTTCTGTTGCCGACCAGAAAAATAAGATCAGGGAACGTTATAAAGGTGTCAGTCTTGATGAACTTGACGTGATTCCGGCACTTCCGCAGGAAGATATCTTTGCAGTTGAAAACGAACAGCGTGTTGCCGTATATGCAAGGGTATCCACGGATGATCCGAGACAGACATCCTCTTACGAACTGCAGAAAAACCACTATCATGATGTTATCAGTAAAAGTCCGAACTGGAAACTCGTACAGATCTATGCGGATGAAGGTATTTCCGGTACTTCCCTGCAGCACCGTGACCAGTTCAAGCTGATGATCGAGGATTGTAAACAGGGCAAGATAGATCTTATCGTTACAAAAAGCGTATCCCGTTTTGCAAGAAATGTCGTGGACTGCATTGGGTATGTCCGTGAGCTGCTTGCCCTTCCCCACCCTGTCGGAGTGTTCTTTGAAACGGAAAGGCTCAATACCTTTGATCCCAAAAGCGAGATGGTGCTTTCCTTCATGGCCACACTTGCACAGGAAGAAAGCCATACAAAGAGCGAGATCATGAATGCTTCCATTGAGATGCGTTTCCGGAGGGGAATCTTCCTGACACCGATACTTCTCGGATATGACCATGATGAAGACGGCAATCTGGTCATCAACGAAGAAGAAGCCAAAATTGTAAAGCTCATATTTATGATGTACTTAAACGGATGCACCTGTCAGGAGATTGCCGATACCCTGACGGAACTTGGCTGCGTGACTAAAAAGGGAAATACCGTATGGTCACCCGGCTCTATCCTTCAGATACTGCAGAATGAACGCCACTGCGGTGATGTACTCGCACATAAGACCTATACCCCAAACTATCTGAATCACAAATCAAAGAAAAATATGCAGAACCGTCCGCAGTACCGTAAGCGTAACCACCATGAAGCCATCATATCAAGGGATGACTTCATTGCAGTACAAAGGCTTATCAGTAATGCGAAATACGGAAATAAAGGACTGCTGCCGGAGCTTAAGGTCATCCCGGAGGGAGTCCTCAAAGGTTTTGTTTCCATCAATCCCAGATGGGCCGGATTTAAGGAAGATGACTATATCAATGCTTCTGCAAGTGTATATAACGGCACGGAGCAGACTTCCGCTTCTTCTGCCCCGGTAGAGGTACAGTCCGGTGACTTCGACCTCCGTGGATATGAAATTGCACGCTCACAGTTTTTTGACAGTACGGACCGTATCACGGTCACTTTCAGTCAGGGAGACATCCGTTTTTCCTGTCCTGCCGTCCGGAGACTTGAAAGCACACTTGTAGAACTGCTCATGCATCCACAGAAACGGATCCTTGCAGTAAGGACTGCCGGAAAAGAATGTCGGAATGCCATGCAGTGGTCTAAAAAGAAAAGCGGGATCAGTTTTCCAAGGGGAATCAGCGGAACTGCATTTCTCCCTACCCTGTACTCACTTCTCGGCTGGAAGGATGACTGCCGTTACCGCATCACCGGAATAAAACGTGGCAAGGGAAATGATGCCATTCTGCTCTTTAATCTGACAGAACCGGAAATATTCATACCAAATGACACCGTAAGCTCACTTCCGGAATCAGATACATCCGTAAAGCCTTTTACCGACAGCAACCGCAGGAATGTCCGTGCTTATCCGCCGGACTGGGCAGATACATTCGGCAGCAACTATTACAGCCACGCACAGGCACAGGAGCTTGCCGGATTTGGGAAAGGCATGGAGCCTGACATATCCCATGCATCCATCATATACAAAGACAATGACATACAGGTCACCAGCAAAGATGACATAGAAAGAAATATCGAACAGATCATGTCCGATATGAAGGAGAACACAGATGAACACACAGACGAACAATGAAAGAAACACCATTCCCGTTGCGGAAGATGATGCATTCAGTTATGACGGCTATCAGGTAGTCCGTGGAGAATTTTTCGCGCATACCTATGAACCGTCATTTACCTTTAATTCCAACAAAGTATCCGTAAATACCGCCTGAATCAAGAAACTGCCGGAAACGGACTTTGTTCAGATACTTGTTAACCCGGACGAGAAAAAACTGGCAGTACGTCCATGTCAGGAAGACGAGAAAGATTCCTTCCGGTGGTGTTCCGCAACATCAAAACGGTCACCAAGGCAGATCACATGCCGTATCTTTTTTGCAAAAGTCGTGTCCCTTATGGGATGGAATTCGGCATACCGTTATAAGCTGCTCGGCAAACTTATAAAATCAGACAACGAGCTGCTGTTTGTTTTTGACCTTACCACACCGGAGATCTTTGTACGCTCTGAAAAGGAAGACGGGAAAATAAAGACATCCCGTACCCCAAGCTATCCGGAAGAATGGCAGAACCAGTTCGGTGTGCCTGTGGAAGAACACCAGAGCAGTCTTCAGATCAATATGTTTGACGGATATGCGGTATTCGGCATTTCCGAAAACAGCAGCACTTCCACCCCGGAAGAAAATCCAGAACATCCAGAAAAGGAGGAACAACACTATGAACAGACAAACCTCTTTGAAGCCGGTCCTTTGCATTGACTTAAAGAAAAACAGAATCCGCATACATAAACTTACGCTCCATATGCTCGGTGACCCTGAGTATATCCAGCTCCTTGTAAATCCCAAAAGCAGCATGATTGCCGTAAGGAAAAGCGTCCGCAGGGATTATCTGGCACACCGTGTACGCACCTGTGGATCTGACAGCCACTACTGCTGCGAATTGTACAGTACGGAACTTCTGCAGGCCCTTCGTGTCACCAACGTGAATCTGGCAGAAAACCAGAGCTACCGTATCTACGGTGCATTAAATTCAAAGGAATGTCTCGCCAGCTTCTCCATGAATGACTGTGTGCTTGTGGATGATACGGCAAGAACGGAGGAAGCACTATGAATGACATGCCAATGCCGGAACTTGTAAAAGACCCGGAATTTACAGACCTTATCCAGCCGAGGGACACACAATATATGGAAGAACTTGAAGAGGACATTTTCGACCACGGATGTACCGACCCTGTATGTGTATGGAACAATATCATCATAGACGGTCATCTCCGCTATGATCTCTGTAAGCGGTGGGATATACACTTCACCTTAAGACGCATCCTGTTTGAAAGCCGGGATGAGGCGGTATCCTTTATCTGCCGTACTCAGTTAAACCGTACTGACCTTACGGGGGAATATAAGAAATATCTGATAGGCAGAATGTTCCGTGCTGAAATGAATACAGCCGTTGGAAAATTCCTGAAAGAGAATCCTGATAAAACTGCAAACCCTGATGGACAGGTGTCACAGAAATATGTACGCAAGACAGATGTTGCAACCGTCATAGGGAATGAATACAATTTTGGTTTCTCCACCGTGACAAAATATGATATCTATGCCCGTGCGGTCGATGACCTGAAACGGAAAAGTTCTGAGATTGCACAGAAGATACTGACGGGAAAACTCCGTGTCTCCCACGAAAACATCATAGAGCTTTCCCGTCTTCCAATCGAGGATATAAACGGACTGAAACGTCTGCTGGACAGCGGTTCTATCGACCGCATCGGCTATTCACAGCTCCGGCACGAATTAAGATGGCAGAGACTTCCGACCGGAAAACCGGATTCACGGAGAATAAAGAGGGAAAAAGCCAGTGCCGAAGCCGGAATCAAACAGATGCCGGCCACGGATCCGGATTCAGAACTTGAAAGCCTTAAATTCACGATCCCTTCATGGTCAAAGACCATATCAAGAACAATGGAACTTACTGATTTTACTTCTACCTCCACCAAAGCAAGGCGCGAAGTGAAAATGCAGCTATTAAACCTGACAAGAAAAATAACAAAACTGCTTTCGCAGCTTGAGGAGGATGATTCGAAATGACAGAAGAACAGATAAACGATGAACAAAGGACAGAAACCGACCTGATGCAGTTCGTACCAAAGGTACACTTTGAGCAGATACCCATCAGAAACCTTGTATCCAATCAGGAATACCAGCGCAACCTCTCACAGCATCATGTAAAAAACGCTGCTTCCCACTTTGACCTGTATCAGATAAATCCGGTAAAGGTCAGCCGCAGGGACGGGATAAATTATGTATTTAACGGACAGCACACCATTGAGATCGTTGCACTTGTTTCCGGCTCCCGTGAAACGCCCGTATGGTGCATGGTCTATGATGATCTGGAATACGAACACGAAGCGGATATCTTTGCAAACCAGATGAAATATGTAAAGCCCCTTCTGCCCTATGAGATATTCATGGCAAATATAGAGGCCGGTAATGACAAACAGCTCATCATCCGTGATCTGGTAGAGTCCTATGACCTTACCATCACTTCAACAACTGCTCCGGGAGGTATCTGTGCCGTTGCAACACTGGAAAACATCCACGATAAATACGGCTACCATATGCTTGACCATGTGATCCGCCTGATTGCTGCCACATGGGAAGGTGCATCCCAGTCATTCAGTGCAAATATGATGAACGGTCTGGCGCGTTTCCTGAATGCATACGGTGATGCCGTCAAAGACGATGTTTTTAAGGAAAAGCTCGGAAGGATATCCATAAAGGAACTTTCACGCACCGCCAAGGACAGGCGTTCCGGCTCCCTTGGATTTGCGGAAGCGATCCTGATCGGCTATAACAAGAAATGCCGGAATCCGCTCCCTTGGGATAAACTCTACACCCACAAGCTCCCGCAGAAAAAAGCCATGGAAGAAGAACCGTCCGATATCCCGGAACAGGATGATACTGACCGGATGGATATGGACGGCCAGAGCAGCCAGCTTGACCTGTTCGGATTTCAGGATGATGAGGTTTCCGAATAGTTTATACGGAAACCTTTATCCTGCTTCCTTCCAGAAAGAAGAACTCATATTTCTTTGCACCAAGCACCGTCACTTCCGCAAGGACAAGCTGTGCGATCTCAGGAACAAATCTGCCAAGCGGTTCATTCCCCGTGGCTTCCATCATCTGCTCTGCCCGTATCTTTTCAAGCGGACTGCCGTCTGTCTTCATCTGATTCCATCTTTCCATGAACTTTTCCCTGTCTGTCACCAGTTTATTGAATGCCTTCACAAATCCCTTTTCAAGGTCGGAATTGTCAACATAGGCATTGCTGCATGTTACCTTTCCATCCGTCCGGTGGTTCTTGCACTGCCACTGTACGATTCCCCTTGATTTCCATGCATGTCTTGTAAACAGGCTTTTGCACTCACCGCAGAATACTTTCTCGCAGAACGGCATGCAGTCCGCACCGTAACTGTACCTGTCCGTTCCGTGGTCTTTCATGAACCGTTCCCTGCGTTCAAATTCTTCCTGCACCGCATTCCATGTTTCCTTATCTATGATCCCCTTATGGCTGTCCTTAACATAGACCTGTGCGATCTCCCCGTTATTTTTGACCTGACGCTTGGTAAGGAAATCAGCCGTATATGTCTTCTGCAGAAGTGCATCGCCCATATGCTTTTCCTGTTTCAGGATTCCCACGATCGTACTCGGATACCATTTTGTCTGTCCGTTGCATCCTGGAATCTTCTCTTCTGTCAGTTCCTTTGCTATCTGTGCCGGATTGATGCCGATAAGGAAATCCCTGTAAATGCGTCTTACCGTTTTTGCCTGTTCCTTATTGATGACCAGCTTCCCATTCTCATCCTTATCGTAGCCTAAGAACTTGAATGTATTCAGATGCATCTCACCATTCTTGAATTTGGTACGGATGCCCCATTTGCAGTTTTCTGAAATGTTTCTTGACTCATCCTGGGCAAGCGAGCTTAATATCGTGAAAAGCAGTTCCCCAGTGGAATCGAGGGTGTTGATGTTTTCCTTTTCAAATATAATGCCGATTCCGAGGTTCTTCAGCTTTCTGGAATATGCCAGACAGTCCTGCGTGTTCCTTGCAAAACGGCTGATGGATTTTGTTATGACAAGGTCTATCTTACCGCCCTCGCAGTCTGCGATCATCTTTTTGAACTGTTCCCTTTTCTTTGTGTTTGTACCTGAAATGCCTTCATCTGCATAGATGCCGGCCATTTCATAATTCTCATGCTCGTTGATATATTTTGTATAATACTCGACCTGTGCTTCAAAGCTGTGGAGCTGGTCTTCCTGATCCGTTGACACACGGCAGTAGGCTGCCACCCTTATCTTCTTTTCCTGTACCGCCTTATGCCCTGTCCGCACCGTTTGGCTTCTTGCTGGTATAACTGTAACGCTTCTTGCCATTCTTATCATCCTTTCTCTGAATATAAATATCTTTTTTGATCTCTCCCCATCCCTTTATGATGGTGTCCGGAACCCTTGTCCCATCACAGAAGTCTTTCCCCTTCCGCTTTCTCCCGTTGCATACCCATATGACCTTATGGTTTTTGGTGTTTACATGTCTCACGAGTCTGCTTCCGCATAATCCGCAGAAGATCTTCTCCCTGTACGGATACTCTGTTTCAGTATTTTCAGGAATTGGCTCCGGCTCTTTCTTCTTATGCCTTCTTTTCCATGAGGCTTCTTTCAGATAGGTGAATTCCTTTTTCCCCTTATCTGTCTGTTTTTCCCCTATATACATATTTTCATCGAAATGCCATGCCCTGCGCAGGACTCCGTCCGGAATGTTTATCCCTTCACAGAAAGACTTCCCATACCGCTTTGTACCACTGCATCCCCAGTTCAGCCTGTTGCCGTTACTGTAGATCCTTTTGTAAAGCGGATGTCCGCATCTGACACAGAAGATTTTGTTCATGTATGGGTAATTTTCTTCCGTGAATTCTTCGATCACTGAACCTTCCGCAAGATAATCCCGCTTTGCTTCCAATGCATCCTGCGCTTTCTGCCAGAGTTTGGGTGAAACAATGGCTTCATGGTCATCCTCGATGTACCAGGCATCCACTTCTCCCCTGTTCCTGACCAGCTTCCTCTCTTCATTCACAAAATGCTTGTGCATGATGTAATCGCCCTTGTAGATCTCATTTTCAATAAGACGGAACACCGTGCTGTCGATCCATTCTGCACCGCCTGCGGTCTTTACCCCGTTTTCATTCAGGTACCGTTTGATTGATGCAGGAGTATATCCGTCTGCTGCCATCTCATAGATCTTTCTTACCCATGCTGCTTCCTCTTCGTCTGCAATATAGACTCCCCGCTCATCCTTCTTAAATCCGAAAGACCGCTCAAGGTACTGCACGGGGATCCCAGCCTCGTACTTTCTCTGGTACACCATCTTTGCACCAACGCTTCCGCTCTCGCTTTCTGCCTGTGCAAATGCAGCAAGGATCGTAAGCATAAGCTCGCCTTCTCCTGACAGGGTATTGATATTCTGAAGTTCAAAAAAAACACCTACATTCAGTTCTTTCAGCTTTCGTGTGGCTTCCAGAACGATTGAGGTGTTTCTTGCAAAACGTGATACCGATTTTGTTAATATAAGGTCTATCTTCCCTTTTTGTGCATCAGCAAGCATCTTCTGCAGACCGGGTCTTTTTTCCTTAAAGCCTGATATGGCAAAGTCACTGTAGACTCCGGCATATTCATAAGACGGGTTCGCTTTTATAACTGTTTCATAATGCCTGATCTGGTTTTCCAGTGAATTTTCCTGTTCATCCGCATCCGTTGAGACACGGCAGTAGGCACATACCTTAAGTTTACGCTTCTGTATGCTGTTTCCTTCCCTTATCTGAATCTCCAAATTCTGCCACTCCTTTCTCTTTGGGTAGTCTATATATCACTCTGAAAGCCAATAATAGCAAGTACAATCTGCGATACCTTTCATCTTTCTTTCCTTGGCATAAACTGAAAAAAATACGGCTGACAGCCATTACTGACCATCAGCCATATCCTTATTTCAGAAGTTCATTTACCCTTTTCTGTACTGCGGAATAATCATATCCGGCAGAGGTGATCCTTTTCTTTCTGTCAGCACCATTTCCCCAGTCACCATGAATGACTTCCCTTGCAATCTCATCCACGGATTTCTTGGATGGCGAGAGCTTTTTATTCACAATGCTCTGGATGGCAGAATAACCATATCCCGCCTGAGACAGACGATTCTGCCTTTCCGTGCCATTCCCCCACTTTCCGGCAATGACCTCTGCTGCGATCTCCTCGTTTAATTTCTTTGCTGGAGCACTGCTGTTTCCCTTGGCATAACCATTCAGTCCTGCTGCCTTGATCTTTGCCGGGAAATCCACATAACAGTAATCCTGATCACAGGTCTGTCCGTTGATCTTATTGCTGCGGATAAGGTTCGTCTCACCGCCAAACTGCCAGATCTGTGTTTCCGCACCGCTTGCCGGAGCCGGCTTGCTCTTACCCCATCTTGCAACCCAGTGGCTGTAGCGGGTAAGCTCCCCATCATTCATCTCACTGTTGAAGAATGACTCGGACGAATAGATACCGACCCAGTATCCGGCAGCTTCTACTACAGAACAGAATACCTTTACGATCTGTGTCAGTGTATTCCTGTCATTCTTTGTGATCATGCTGCCTTCCACATCATAAAAGACAGGATACTCGTATCTCTTTCCCTTAAGCAGGGAAAGGAAGTATTCTGCCTCTTTCTTTGCATCTGCCACGCTTCTGGCATTTCCATAGAAATATGCTCCCTTTGGAAGTCCGCATTCCTCACATTTCTTATAGTTCGCTTCAAACTGGCTGTCCTTATAAAGCCCGGCATCAGAACCTCCGGCTTTGATGATTGCGAACTCCACGCCTTCCTTGCTCTTAGCCCTTGCAAAGTCAAAACTGCCCTGCCAGTGGCTTACATCGATTCCAAATTTCTGACTCATAATATAATCCTCCAATTCTCTGTAATAAAAGAGGGAAGGTGCTACCCTTCCCCGTTGTCTTTGTCTTCTTCTGACCTGTCATGAAGCTGTTCCAGCACGGCTTTGATCTTTGCTGGAACAGGCAGTCCCAGATGGGACGCATTCTCCAGAAGGGAGATTCCTTCATTTGAGATATAGAAGAAAATGGCTGCCGTCCTTAAAACGCTCCCCGTCCCGATGACATATACATCAAGAATGTTTGCGATGCCGACCATAAGGAAAATCAGCACTTTACGGCAGATTCCCTTAAAACCGACTGCACTGGACAGCTTCTGGTCGCTGATTGCACACATGACTCCCGTAATGTAGTCGATGACCACAAATGCGAGCAGTGCAAAGAGCAGACCGTCACATCCTCCAAGAAAGTAACCAAGCCATCCACCTACAGCCGTAAATACGAACTGTACTGCGTTCCAGAATTCCTTCATTGTCTTGTCCTCCTTATAAATTTTTGTATGAAAAAAGCAGCTACCCATTATGGATAACTGCTTGATTCCAAAATTGTTATTCTATTTTCTTTCATCATGGATGTTGTTTATCTTAGCCATATAATAGACCTGTCTGAGTGTTCTTGGAAAAAGAACATCAGGATTATTGATGACAAGATACAGCCATGACGATGATACCACGCTTTCCCATACATGAAACTCCCACGGTAACATTCCATAGGTGGCTGTCGTATATATCACGCCGCCCGTACTCCCGTCACAGTTCTGCATTCTGATGCATTCATCCACATATTTCTTTGTCTCACCCATATTTCCCAGTACATAGGCAAGCGTGGAGTATCCGAGCGTCCCCTCCGTCCACACGATATCCGGTGCACCTTTATAGTCATCCGTCTTATCACTGTACGGCTTAAAGCCGGAAAATGTTCCCTCATCGGAGTATGCTGTATTATAGTAATCTTTCTCCCTGCTCTGTATAATCTTCTTATTCTTCGTAAGATACACACTCTTTGCAGTTTCAAGACACGCTTCTGCCGTTGACGAATGCACTACGGAGAAGATAAGTGTTCCCGCCCATGTGGTGCAGTCAAGCGCCCATGCCTTATCTGGCACTCCCCCGTTTATGCCCTGAAAGAACCGTCCATTCTCCCTGTCGTAGCATTTTAGAAAAAGACTGTCCCGGACAAGTTCTGCTGCTTCCTTGTATTTTTTATTTTTCAGCACAAGGGAACATCCCTCAAGTGCCTGTAATGCTGAACACTGGTGTTCCACGGAACACCATTCTATCTCCTCACCGGAATAAGAATAATCCTCCATGTTGTAACTGCCGTAACCTCCTGTCATCAGTCCATATCGTGGATCGGATGAATCCGTGACCTGTTTTGACACAAACCAGTCCCCGGCTTTTTTTATCATCTTCACAAAATCCCTGTCCCCGCTTTCCATCGTGTAATAACAGGCTCCCCACACCAGCCATCCCATTGCCCCGGTTCTTACATATCCGTCAAACAACTGTCCGATATAAATATCGTAGGAAAAATTGAAACTCCCGTCATCGTTCTGTTCATACTTCATTCGGTTCAGCATTTCTTTGCAGATACCATAATCACCGCTAGTAGTAAATACCAATAATGCAAGACCGACATCGTATGCCCATGTTCTGGAATTCAGCATATAACCATATGCACCGAGGGCATTGGATCCGTCCTTATTATACTGAGGGTCATCTGTCGGAATAAGGAACGATGCCGGAAGTCTGCCTTTTTGCAGGTTCATAACAGCACCCGCTATGCCGACTGTATCGAATGCAACCGCACCATCCCTCCATACCTGCTGCATGACCTTCCCTATCTTATGCCCCGTTGCAGCTTTATTGGTGTACCACATATATTTTCCACCGCCACAGTTCCATATCTTACAGATATCATTGATGTATTCCGCATCCGAATAACTGTAAAGCCTTACGGTGAAGTACTCAAAATAACTGTATCCATACCCGCCATCTTCGGCTTTTATCTCTGTGTCTGCATCATACACATACCTTTCAACCGTTACTTCATCGGAGGATGAAATCTGTTCCCATTTTCCTTTTTTGCCTTTGGCAAGACGGAACTCTTTAATCCCCTCACCTACCGTTATATCAAGCGGATAAGTCACAACCTCTGTATGAGTGGTGCCTGTTTCATTTCCTTCTTCGTCTTTATCCTTTACCGTATAAGTTTCCCTGTAAGTCATTGCAGACTCCCATGTCCCGTCTGCTTTGATAGGACAGGTAATAACCTTGTAATCGGCATCATGGACAACATAAACATTCACGGCATAATCACTGAAATCTGACAGGTTCCTTGCAGTCCCGGTAACCTTTCCCTTATAGTCGAAATCATAATAAGTGGATGGGGAGATGTATTTTGCCCTTACCTGATCTTCCTCAACGGATATCCCTGTTACATATCCCCAGACGATATCCCCGGAATAACTGTCATCATATTCCTTGTCGAATGTTATCTGACACTTGAAGTTATTTACATCAAGCTGTCTCTTTATAAATGCAAGTGCATCCGAGGAAGCCTTTTTATATTTATCCCCGCTGAACACAGCCATACGAATGCACCTCCTTAATCCGTATCTTCCTCGTCTTCTGTTTCATCCGGCACGGTACAGTAAAATGCAATGACCGTTCTCGTTGAGGAAGAAACCCCGGATATGGATGCACCGACATAAGAAGCAAATGCACTGCCGGATTTCTTATTCAGCGTTACTGTCGGTGTCTTTCCATCATTTGTCTGGTACTGAAAATATGGTCTGTCATTATATGCCCTTGTAAAATAAAAAGAGCCGTTTCCTATGATCTCCCCAAATTCCACCGTGTATTTTGCCGTAGTATTTCTGATATCCTCCACACTTGTAACAACAGAATAAAGAGAATCATTGATGGTCGGTATATAAGCACCAATCGTAATGCTCACCTCATTATAATTGAACGGATTCCACTCCATGCCGACCACACGCTTCTGCCTGTATATGGATAAAGGCTTAAAATCAAGAAGCAGTTCATCCCCAAGGTCAACATTTCCTTTTCTGTACAGGTCAACGGAATAACTGTACCTCTGTTCCGTTGCATTATAGGAATAACTGATATCCTTGACATTTTCCGTTTTCATGATATCCACTGTCTGGCTGTTTCCCCTGTGCTTACGGATGCCGATAGCGTATCCGTAATATTCGATTTCCCCTTTTACAAGGGCAAGCAGCTGCATCACACAGGCACGTCTTGTTGCTTCTGTATTAACCCTGAGTGTTACCTTCTTTTCTATGTCCACCGTACCGACACTGAATGGTGTTCCTTCAAGCAGCGCCCACAGTATCTGTCTTGGAGTTCCTGTCATGTCAAAGGCAGTCACCTTATATTCATCGTTATTCAGGATATAGGAAATGTGTTCACAGTCCATCTCGGTATAACACACACCGCTGGATATACTTTTTTTCACATTCGTAATGTTAAATACCAGTCCGTCCAGTTCCGCAATGCATTTCACATCTACAAAAGAATCTATTTTTCTTGTCAGCATCTTAAAGGACATCGTGCATTCCCCGTCCAGTTTTGCCGTAATGCTGCAGGCATTGACAGCAGAATAAGAACGGATAAACTCTCCCGAAGTATTCCCTTTTGTCTTTTTATAAAAGTTCAATACCGGATGCGGAGGTATCTCCCTGTATCTCGGACGGATGGTCTTATCTTCATGAATATCCGTAAAAGATGTATTCCACCCTATAAAAAACAATCCCCTGATCTTTTCCGGGGACGGAGGAACTGCATTTTCCCCTTCCTTTACTTTCTGTGTTGAAAGATAATCGTCCCCGGCGTAATTAAGGAAATTGACTGTATAATAAATGCTGTCGCTCTTATAGGTCGGACGGACTGTCATGTCCTCCATCACCTTTGTGATATCCACATTCCATCCGTTAAACACCATGCCCTCTATTACTTCCGGCTGTGGTGCAAGGTCTGTGGCATCACCACCTGCTTCCACATCACAGGTGCCGAGCAGGTCAGTCCCTGCATAATTTAAAAATCTTACGGTGTAATAAACCACCCCGTCTACAGTTTTTGACACTGTCTGCACCTCCTAACTTATTCCAAGATTTCTCATGGATGCCTGGCCATTGGAATACTGTATCTGTGACACAAGTGTCGTGATCACCCTTCCATCCAGCATGATCGGCTGGTTAAGTTTTACCGTACCGTTCTCCCCGGAAGAAGCGTTTCCTCCGACAGTGGCATTCAGGCTTGCATCCATATCCGGCATCATATTTTCAAGATTCATGGTATCCGTCAGTTTTTCGATTTCCTTTGTTACAAGTCCCCTGCTCTTTTCTATTCCTTCAGCCAGTCCGCCCATGAAATCCGGCATCCATGACTCATAATCAGTAAGTGGTCCTTCATCCGGCACGGAGAAATGCAGATAAGACTTTATTGTTTCAGCCACATTGGATACGGCATCCTTTACCTTGCCGATGCACTTCTTGATGCCGTTTACGATTCCGTCAATAATGTCTGTACCCCACTTGACCGCAGACTGTGCAAGTCCCGTGATAAAGGAAACGGCTGTTCCAAATCCTGTTTTTATCGTTGTAACAATATTTCCTATGGTTGTCTTTATGCCGGTCCACATCGCAGTAAAGGCACCGGAAACCGCTGTCTTTATTCCATTTACCACCGTGGTCACGATTGTCTTTATCGTATTCCATGCTGTCGTAATAAAAGTCTGGATTGCTGTCACAACCGTGGTTATCACGGTCTTAATTGCATTCCACACGGTTGTCACCACAAGTTTGACTGCATTAAATACTGTCGTGATCACTGTTTTGTAGATGGTAAAATAGGTCACAATCACTGTCTTTATCACTTCAAGCACCGTGGTGAACACAAGTTTTATGCCGTCCCATATGGTTGTAAAAAATGACTTGATTGCCTCAAACACGGTTGCTGCCGTAGTCTTTATTGCTTCCCATGCTGTTGAGAGGAATGATTTTATTGCCTCCCATACCGTAACCGCAACCTGTTTCACATTCTCCCAAAGGTCAATCCAGAACTGACGGAACCCGTCACAGTTATTCCAGAGATAAATAAAGGCAGCCACAAGTGCTGCTATGGCTGCAATAATAAGAACGATAGGATTTGCAAGCATTGTCGTATTCAGTGCTGCAAATGCCCCCTTAACTGTATTGATGACTCCGGCAATCTTTGGAACAATGGTCATGATCGTTCCTACAGCGGAGATGACTTTTCCGACAATGATAAGAACCGGGGCGAGGGCAGCCACGATAAGTGCAATTGTGACAATCGTTTTCTTTGTCCCTTCATCCAGTCCGTTTAATACATCAACAAATGACTGTACCCATCCAACGATCTGTTTTATGGCAGGCATCAGAAGTTCTCCGAATGAAATGGCAAGTCCCTCTAATGCAGATTTCAATATGGTGATCTGTCCCTGCAGGTTATCAAGCTGTGTATCCGCCATCTGTCCGGCAGCACCCCCGCTGTCTGCAATAGACTGCTGAAGGTCATCCCATGTACTTCCCGTATTGGCAAGCAGTGCGTTCACGGATGACAGGTCGGTTTTATTAAATATCCTGCCGATGATATTTGATTTCTCGGCAGAGGTCATCCCATCCATTCCAGAATTCAGGTCACCCAGAATATCATTCATGCTCCTCATGTTTCCTTCGGAATCATAAACCTGCAGTCCCAGTTCTTCCATCGCAATGGCAGCCTTATCCGTAGGATTCTGCAAAGACAGAATGATATTTCTTAGATGTGTACCACCCTCTGCACCCTTGATACCATTATTGGCAAGGATACCGAGTGCCGTATTAAGTTCTGCCGTACCACCCTTGATGGATTTGGCTGTTGCACCGATGGTAAGGATACCTTCCCCTAACTGTGCCACGGATGTATTCGTAGTAGATGCCGTCTTTGCCATCTGGTCTACCATCGTTCCTGCTTCATCAACTCCCATACCAAGGGCTGACATCGCATCCGTTACCATATCAGAAGCATCGGCAAGTGCAATATCTCCGGCAGCTGCCAGATTAAGTACAGTCGGTAAAGTATCGCACATCTGCTGTGTATCATAGCCAGCTAAAGCCAGATAATTCAAAGCCTCAGCACATTCGCTTGCAGAAAACGCTGTCTCTGCACCCATCTTCTTTGCCAGTTTGGAAAGGGTGTCCATCGTATTAACAGACTGCCCGTCAACCGTTGACATGGAATCTTTGGTGATTCCCATCGTAGCCTGTACCTGTGACATGGAGGATTCAAAGTTTGCTGCCGTTGTAACCGCAGCCGTACCAAGTCCTGCCACAGCTCCTGTTACGGGAAGAAGTTTCTGTCCAGCAGACGATATGTTGTTCCCGACTGTCTTTAACTTTTCCCCAGACGCTGCTATCTTCTGAACTGCCGTTGCCGACTGGTTCGCCTGTGTTTCCAGATTTTTTAAGTCCTGCTCCGTTTCTACAATTTCCCTCTGCAATGCATCGTACTGGTCTTTGGAGATTTCACCATTGGCAAGCGCAGTATTTGCCTGTTCCGCTGCCGTCTTTAAGGTTGCCAGTTTTTCCTTTGTTTCGCCAACAGCCTCTGAGAGCAGTTTATGTTTCTGTGCTATCAGTTCTGTGTTGCCCGGATCCAGTTTCAGCAGTTTGTTTACATCCTTCAGCTGTGATTGGGTGGATTTTATCTGTCCGTTCACACCCTTAAGTGCATTCTGCAATTTGGTTGTATCACCACTAATCTCAACGGTAATTCCCTGAATACGGCTTGCCATGAATTCTCACCTCCTCCTAAAATTAGGTACAAAAAAAGGAGCATTTCTGCTCCTTAACAAAAGAAAAACACCTGCCATTTCTGACAGATGTTTCTATGTAAATTATTAATTTTCACTCCGACAAACTGAAAGTTTCAAGTTCTCTTATCCCAACGTTTCAGCAAATATCCGCTTTAATACATCCACAGGAATTTCTTGTTTTATGAAAATCTGCAACATTCCTTTAGGAGTTACTTTATATCCCTCTAATTCATCCTTGTACTCTGACACAGTTTTTGCTTCGATGTTAATATGGTCTTTAAATGGAATAAGCCTTACAAAAGACTTACCTAAATAATAACTTGACAGTTTTGCCCACAGCGATTCTTCTGGTTCATCCGAAACGCTATCATAAATTAGCTGTCTTAAAGCATTATGCATTTCAATAACTTCACGAGGATACTTCTTTAAATATTCTTTTACTTGCTCATTCATTCGAATCGCCTCCTAAACTGTATATCACCGTTCATATATCGCTAGAAAAGAAGTTATTTTTCCATGAGTATATTCTCCTTCAACTAAGCCAAATTCTGGGTCATAATATTTACCGTCAAATAATAACATCCAATGCGTATAACCAGCATTTGTATGAACTGTTAAAATAGAATATTTATACGGAACTGGATTTTTCTTTGAAATGCGAGTATTTCTTTCAGCATGATTTATTTTATAAAAGTCCAATGCTTCTATCAGTTGACCTATACTTGTTGGTCCATCTGTTCGCATTGTCTGTATTACTTCTTCAATACTTTTTCCTGTAATCATAGCAATACATGCCTGACCACATGTCGTACTTGTTGGTTGCATAATAAGTTCCATCATCTTCTCCATTCTACTAATAAAATTTATTTTAAAGGTGTAAATAAATTTGCATATCCGACAGAATCAACATGAATGCATACTTCCATATATGTGGTATTATCTTTTTCATATACATACTCAAAACATGACAAGTATTCTCCACTTACATTCTCCTTAAATCCATTTGCATTTAGGTATTCTAATATCTTTTTATATGCATTAGGGATATATTCAAACGCTCTTGCAAACGGGTCACAAATCGTTATACATGCATACTTAGCAATTCCTTGACTTGCAATTTCCACACCACCACACTTTGGTTCAAATCCCTCTGGTAATATGTAAGCAGCCACATAACCTCTTAATCCAAAACGATTTTGTTGTTCTGCCGATACAAATGGAAAATCCCATCCAATTCGTTTGGGCTTATAATTTGTATATGAATTTAACCCACTTGATTCAGCCCATCTATCCATATAAGCGTGTACATCGTCTTCTGGATTGTATGAAATAATTACATACCGTCCCATGCGAAATCCAGGAATTTCTTTAACTGTAACCTCTGAATAAACATCCTTTCGTTTATCCATATCTTCTTTCAAGAGTTCATCAACCTTGCAATGAAATATATTCCCTATTTCTATAAGTTTCGGTATTTCAGGATATGCCTGATTCATTTCCCATTTAGAAATGGTTTGTCTTGAAACAGAAAGTCTTTCTGCAAGTTCCTCTTGCGTAATATCATTTACCTTACGCAAATATTGAATATTGTCTCCTAAAGTCATTCTAAACACCTCCTGTTTCATAATCATAACAATAATATACCGATTATTGAACCAACTTATTGGTGCTATTATACCAGTGTTTGCAACCACTTGTTGCAAAATACCAAACCGCTTTGTATAAAATTAAAACATACTGTAAAATTCCGATTTGTAGCTGAGAATGTTTCAACCACTTTCCGTATTATATCAGAAAATGGCTGTTTTCTCAATCTAGAACCTGTCGAAATCTTCCTGTGTTGCAACTTCTGGATACTTGTAATCATCATTACTGCTCTCGGCATACATATCATTAACCATCCCTATTGTCAGAAGGTCAAGGTCTCGGATAGACAACCCTATCTGCACACATCTTAGAAGAAATAAGGGTGTTGTCATCTGACGCTCTGTTGGGCGAAGTTTTTTTTAGCTTCAACATCCGTTTTCACATTCAATCCCCATAACTCAATAAGCTGTGGAAGAATCTGATAAATAGAAAAAGTATTAAACTCGTCAAGCCATTCTTCCGGTGTATCGGGAATAGTTGGGTCTGCGTGTTTTGCCATAACATATGCAATATTCTCAAACATCTCAAGTGAAAACATATCCAGGCTTGAACTCTCCTCTTTATCTTTTCCTACAGCCTTCTCCAAGGCACTCAGGTCTTTATAAATATCCCTTCCAAACTTAATACGATAAATTCGTGGGATTGCAGCAGATGCCTTGAATGGCACCTGCTTTCCATCAATTTCAAGATCTTTTATAAGGCTCATGATACGACCTCCTTAGAACTGTTCTTTGCTGATGATACCTTTGCACTGTCGGACTGACCTGATGCATCAGATACTGCTTTCGGAAGATATACTGTTTTATACCATCCATCATAAGCAGCCGCTGAAGTGCTGTCAGATGTTCGTGCCTTTACATAGCCCCCATCAAGAGGTGATGCCGTAATCGACAGGGTTTCTGTCTTAACTTCGATTTCATCTTCCTTTGTTGCAGATTCGATGGTTGGTCTTGCCGCCGTACAGTTATAAAGCACATGACGGATTTTATTGATGTCACCATCAAATTCAAATAACAGTGCAAATTTGCCTGTTTCCACGGTTGCATCCTCAACAAGCACATTATTGGCATCGAGGGATTCCTTCAGTACATCGGTACGGAACGACTCCGGCACCAGAGCAAGTTCAAGGTCACCTTCATAGCCCTGATTGTTATTGATCGTGTAATATGCATATCCGTCTGCATAGAATACACTTGGCTCTCCGTTTGGATCAAGCGAAATGGATACCGCACCGGGCATCGGCACGGGTGTACCATATGTCACCTCTCCATCTTCACTTTTGGTAAGCAGTGCATAATGCACATTTCGGATATTAAACTTGACTTTATTCTTTTTATTAGCCATTTTTCTATACCTCCATCTCATAAAGCACTTCATACAGACTTTCTGACTCAATCCATACTTCGCTTTTCTCATAAAAAATTCCATGCCCGTCAAACATGGCTTCTATTTTCCGTTCAAGTTCTATATTTTTTACATCCGTATATAACTCCACATTCAGGCAGTTTATTTTGTGATATACCTTTCCGTCAGCAGAAAAATTATTGCTCTTCGGATATAAAAACACCAAGAAAGGCGGATCGGGTGACTCGCCCTCTGCAAAATGATGATAGGCATACGGAAGACCGATTTTTTTCATCACTGCCATCACTTCTTCATGTGTCATCACCGTAACCCCCTCTCTATCTTCTGCAGAAGTTCCTTATTGCCTTTTTCTTCTGCCGGAGCGATATGCTCCCTGCCGGCTACCCTGCCGCCTCCACGTTTTGCATGGCCGTGTTCCAGAAGGTGTGCAATCTGGTACCTGTCCTTGGAATGGACCGTCATGGTAAGTGAGCTGCTGCTCTCCGCTGTCTTTTTGACCGTCCAGCTTTTCTTATATCTTCCTGTCTGCTTCGGGGCATTTGCCTGTATCTCTTTCTTTACGGTCTTGGATGCATCTTTTACCGCATCCTTAACGGTATCCGTCGCAAGATCGGCATACTCTTTCAGACCATCCATAATTGCATCTGCCAGTCCGTCAACCGTTGTCCTTCTCTCTGCCATCCGCTCACCTCTTTGTCAGGGCAGCCCTTATTTTGACTGTCTTATTTTTATACTGCACGTTATCAATAAAGGAAATATTGTAAAGATTCCCACGGAAAATAATACGAAAATGCTCCGTATCAAGACCTGACACCTCACTGCAGTAGCGGATGACAAAATCAGTCTCCGTTTCCACATTTACCTGTTTTGCCTCCCAGTATTCTTTTCCCGACAGGCTGTTCACATAGGAAAAACATTGATAATGATTCTCCCACACAACCGTATGGTTTCCGGCTTTGTCCGTCTTCGTTCTGCTTTTCTGTATCGTGATCCGTTCACGCATGAGTTCTATCATCAGAATATCTCCCTCCTGATTCCAAAAAACAGATACTTCAATGTTTCCGTCATGGTCTTATGATCCGCTTCTTCCCGATGCTCATACAGGTAGGCAATAACATACAGTTCTGCAGTACGGACAACAGCTCCATACTCTTTGAGTTCTTCCGGGTTTTGTCTTGTCACGTCTAAGATCAGGCGGTCGGATGTTTCCATCAGACGGAGGATGAGTTCATCCTCGTCTGACGAATCGACCCTGAGATACCCTTTGGCTTCCTCAAGCGATACGAACATCCTGCCACCCCTACTTTCCGGCAGCCTTGATATCAAGTGTCTTGACTGCCTCGGAAAGGATCAACTTGCCGTCCACACGCTCGGAAGCAAGGAATCCGACCTGTCCGGTTGTAGCATAAAGCTCATTCAGTCTCTTGAAACTTCTGCCCTGGCGGTCTGCGATCCAGTAGTAACTGTAATCACCGAATGCCATGACACGGTTTCCGGCTGCAAGTTCCGGCACATAGATGGATGTGCGGTAAGGACGGTTTAAGATCTTATCAGGCTCTCCTTCCCTTACGGACGGTTGCCAGATATAATTTCCGTTTCCATCCTTCAGCTTTCTGATTGCCTTTACGGTCGAATCATTAAGAAGCCATACTGCCTTGTTTCGGTAAGGAGCACGCAGGGAGTAATAAAGATCCATGACATCATCAAATGTAATGGAAGTATTATTGGCAGTAACACCTGTCTCCGCACCTCCTGTGGCATTGAAGATTCCGGTAGGTTTTCCCTTGCCGTCACCGATAAAGAATGCTTCCTCTTCCTTTGTGCCGATTCTTCTTCCGAACTCCCTCGAAATATACTGCTCAATATTGAACACGCTGTCATTTAAGAGTTCATCGGACACCTTGATCATGGTTGCCAGCTTGTAGGCACTGATGGATGTCTGACCGAAGCTGTCATCAGATTCAGGGAACTGTCCGCCCTCATCGATCCATGCTGCCTCGCCCTTTGATGTGACGATAGGGATCTTGCGGTCACCGCTTGAAGTCTTGATGACGGTTGCAAGGTTACGGAAAAATACTTCCTCTTCCAGTGCTTCCACGAGTTTCTTCTCATACTCATCCGGTACGAGATATCCGCCCTCGGAATCCGTGCCAATGGAAAGGGCATTCTGTACTTCGTATGACATCTTGTTTCTCATACTGTTCCAGAATGCCTTTTTATACTCATCCGTTGCCCTTCCTGTCTTTGTATCACCGTCAGTCTTTGCATTCGGCTGGTTGGTGATCGGTGTGCTTGTTGGCTTTGCAAGCTCTGCATCGATGGCTGCCTGTCTTTCCAGTCTCTCGATCTCTTTTCCGAGATTTATGACATCTGCTTCCATCTTGTCATAAGTGGCTGCATCCTCTGCGGATACAAATCCTTCCTGCGTTCTCTTGGCATCAAGGAATGCCTTTGCTGCATCCCAGGCCTTTGCTCTCTTTTCTCTTAACTCTAAAATCTTACTCATCTTGAAATCCTCCTTAATGTGTTAAAAGACTCAGTCTTTTTTCCAACTGGTTAACTGGTATCATGGCATCCGTATGGGATACCTTGGAAAGGAACGATTCATTCATCGCCTTTGTGGAAAACATCATGGAATCCTGCTGGAACGGGAGCTTCTTTTTCTTCTCCTTTTCCCCGTCATCCTTTTTCTCCTCTTCCTCTCCTTCACTGCCTTCGTCCGGCTTTTTCTCCGGCTCTTCCGGCTCTTTCTTTTTCTCATCCTCATCGGAATCAAAAAGGATCTTATCTGCAAATCCAAGCTCCACGGCTTTCTTGGCATTAAACCAAGTCTCGTCATCCATCATGTGGGAGAGCCTTGCACGGGTAAGCCCGGTCTTGGACTCATAAGCATTTAAGATGGACTCCTTGACTTCATTCAGCATTGCGATTGCCTTCTGCATATCCTTTGCCTCACCCATTGCCATAGTCGCAGGATTGTGGATCATCATCATTGCCACAGGGGATACACATACCGTATTTCCCGCCATCGCAATAACGGATGCTGCCGAAGCAGCAATGCCGTCGATCTTGACGGTCACGCTTCCCTTGTAGTCACGGAGCATGTTGTAGATCTGTGCTGCTGCGAACACATCACCGCCCGGAGAATTGATCCATACCGTGATATTTCCGCTTCCGGCATTCAGCTCATCCTTGAAAAGCTGCGGGGTAACTTCATCCCCGTACCATGTTTCATCCGAGATCATGCCATTTAAAAAGAGCGTCCTTTCCATATCAGGCACGCTCTCATCTTCATTCTTTATCCAGTTCCAAAACTTCCGCTTCATCGTTTACCTCTCTTTCTGCTGTTTTCCTGTGCCGGGAGTTTTTCTTCTTCCTTCTGCTGTCCGTTGTCCGCTCCTGCAAATGCCCCTGCATCCGCAAGTTTGGTCATTGCACCGTTCACAAGGTACAGGTTGCCGCCTTCCTCATCAGGGATAGGGTTCATGTTCTCCATTTCACGGATGTCATTGGCAGAAAACCAGCCGTTCTGTCTTCCGACTGCATAGCCGTTCATCCTCGACTGATAATCCCCACGGAGAAGTCCGTCCACATTCAGCTTAATAAAATACTTTCCTTTTTCACCTGGCAGAAGGAGCGATCTCTGTAAGGACTGCTCCCATCTGATCACCCACGGATCAAGTGTGTATTTTACGAACTCCAAGGACTGCTGCTCAATATTGGAAAAGCTCGACTTATCAAGGTCACCTACCATGTGGGGCGGTATCCTGTAAAGCCTTGCGATCTCATTGATCTGGAATTTCCTTGTTTCAAGGAACTGTGCCTCTTCCGGTGGTATTCCAATCTGCTGGTACTTCATGCCTTCCTCAAGCACTGCTATCTTGTGTGCGTTACTCACGCCACGGTACACGGAGTTCCAAGACTCACGCACTTTTGACGGATCCTTCAGCACTCCCGGATGTTCCAAAACACCTCCCGGATTCGCGCCGTTTGCAAAGAAACTCGCACCGTATTCCTCACAGGCAAGCGTCATGCCGACAGCGTTCTTTGCCATTGCAATCGGTGAATAACCGATCAGCCCGTCAAATCCAAGTCCCGGAATGTGAAGTACATCCTCGGCTTTCAGCTTGATGTTACCGTATTCCTTGAACATGGGGTTTTCATCACTGTTTCTGGAATACACATAATAGATATTTCCCCTGTCATCCCTCTGCACTTCCATCTTGTCAGGAAGAAGCGGATACAGGCCAAGCACCCTTCCTGCCCCGTCCCTTATGATCTGTGCATAGGCATTTCCCCATATTAAAAGATGACTCATCAGTGTTTCCCTGAACACAAATGAAGTCATCTCCGGGTTAGGCTCATCATGGAGCAGATAATATAACGGATGGTCATGCACCAGCTTCTTGCCTCCGTCATCCTGATACTCATACACATGAAGCGGTAAGGATGCGACTGCCTCCGCAAGGATTCTGACACAGGCATAGACTGCCGTGGTCTGCATTGCAGTTCTTTCATTCACAGGCTTTCCACTCGTTGTCCTTCCAAACAGAAACGAATATCCTGCATCTGCTGCCTTGTCCACAGGCTTATCCCTCGCCTGTCCGAATCCAAATAAACTCTTAATTCCCATACGATACCTCCGCTGTTAAAATACTATAATTCCTCTGTCATCATATACACTTCCGTCACTGCCCTCATTTCTGATTGCACGATCAAGCGCCATGACAGTTGCAACGGCCCCGTCAATCTTCTCCGTGGATTTTTCCTTATCCATCTTAATATTCCCTGCCGGATCCTGACGGACAAATACATTATCCATCATCCACCGCAGCACCTTATGTCCGCCATGTGCTATCCTCTCTTCCAGTGTCAGCTTCATCAGCTCCTTGGTCGGAGGACTCATGTCTTTATACCCCTGTCCGAATGGAACAACGGTAAATCCCATTCCCTCAAGATTCTGAACCATCTGCACCGCTCCCCATCTGTCAAATGCAATCTCTTTAATATGAAATTTTGTTCCCAGCTCATCAATGAACTGCTCGATAAATCCATAATGGATGACATTTCCTTCCGTGGTCTTTAAGCACCCTTCTGCTGCCCAGACATCATACGGGACATGATCCCTTCGGACACGCAGCTTCATGTTATCCTCTGGTATCCAGAAATACGGAAGTACCACATATTTCTCCGTATCGTTTCTTGGTGGGAATACAAGCACGAATGCCGTGATATCCGTGGAACTTGAAAGGTCAAGTCCGCCATAGCATTCCCTACCGAGAAGCTCCTCCTCATTCACGGCAAAGGAACAGGCATCCCACTTATCCATCTGCATCCACCTGGTGCTCTGTTTCACCCACTGGTTCAGACGGAGCTGCCGGAATACGTTCTCCTCTGCTGCATTCTCTTTTGCACTGATATATGCATTCTGCACTTTCTCAATGTCTATCGTGTATCCGAGTGACGGATTTGCCTTATACCACACATCCTCACTCGACCAGTCATCCTCATCGGATGCCCCATAGATCACAGGATAAAATGTCGGGTCTATCTTTCTCCCCTCTATGATATCCAGAGCCTTCTGGTGCTGTTCAAAACACACGGAATTCCGGTCTGTCCCGGCTGTCGTAATCAGAAAGAACAACGGCTGTGTCCTGGCATCTCCAGAACCCTTGGTCATGACATCGAACAGTTCCCTGTTCGGCTGTGCATGCAGCTCATCAAAGATGACCGCATGGACGTTCAGTCCATGCTTTGTGTATGCCTCTGCCGACAGCACCTGGTAAAAGCTGTTGGTTGGTTTATATACAAGCCTTTTTACGGACATGACGGGCTTGATCCTTTTCTTCAGTGCCGGACACTGATCCACCATATCCACTGCAACATCAAATACGATGGAAGCCTGCTGCCTGTCAGAAGCACAGCCGTAAACCTCAGCTCCCCATTCACCGTCACCGCATGTCATATACAGTGCAATGGCAGCCGCCAGCTCCGATTTTCCGTTTTTCTTTGGTATCTCACAGTAACAGGTATTGTACTGCCTGTATCCGTTTTCCTTTACCGTCCCATAAAGGGTACGGATGATCTCGTCCTGCCACGGGAGAAGTTCAAACGGAACTCCCCGCCACCTTCCTTTGGTGTGTTTCAAGCAGTTTATAAAATTGACCGCATGGTCTGCTTTTGCCTTGTCAAACATTATTTTGCACCGCCTTTCACAAGCAGAAGCTCCATTTCATCGTTCTGCTTATCCTCACCGCTGTCCGTGGAGATACGGCTTCTTGCAGACGGGGTCAGTCCGAACTGCTCACAGAACTTATTCATGATCTTCAGATAGGTCTGGGCAATGGACACCTGCGGTACCTGCTGCCAGTATCCGCTCGGGGTCTTTACGATGGTCCCGTGCTGTGTAATGAACTCCTCTGCCTCTTTCCATCTCGCATATGCCTGACAGTATCCTGCGAATGCTGCCATATCGATTTCCGTAAGGATCCCCAGATGCTCCAGCTGTTTTGCCATCCGCTTCCATTCCTTCTTTGCCTCATCCTCAAGCCATGCCGGACAGCGCGGGGCCTTTTTCTCGGGCTTTGGTTCGCCCGTATTAAGGCTTCTCTTGCCCGGATTGCCCTCAAGCACCTTTACTGCCGTAGGCTTTGGTTTTCTTCCTCTCTGTGCCACTGTCCTCACCTCCCCGTAAATGGCATAATAAAAAGACCTCCGAAGAGGCCTTCCGATTTGTGTGTTTATTCTTAAAGTGTCATTCTGATTGCCGGAATTCTTGCTTTCTTTCCTGTTTTCCAATCCGAGTATGTTGCATTCACCTCGGTAAGCCCTGCCATCCTGATGCCTTCCTTTTCAAATGCTGCAAGTGTTTCGATCAGGCTTGAAAATGTACTGCTTATCGTAAATTCGCTGATGCCGTTTTCCTTTAAAGTCTTTACAATTTCCGGAATGTCGTAATCCCAGATGACTCCGTTAAAATCAATGTTATCGTTTCCTGTTTCCTGGCAGTCTCTGTATGCTGCAAACAATGTGCTGTTGATCCCGTAATCCTTAAGGCTTCCTCCCTCGTTCATGGCTTTTTCAAAAACCTCAATTCTCTTCATGGTCTTGTACCTCCGCTTTTTTTTCTTTGTTTTCCCTTTCGGTAGGTACATATTCGCTCTAAACGCTGATTATATCCAGTCATTTCAGTGCCATAATGTACACAAAGATACGGTCGGTACATTGTGTAAATGTACACAGGCAGGGAACGTTTTCCCTGCCCTTTCTGCTATTTTACATTTGTGAGTGCCCATGCCATTGCATGCCCGGCATCCTCAAATCCTTCTTTTCTTCCAATCCTTGAAATCCTGCATTCGCATCTCCCAAAACCTGTCTCATCCGGTGTTTCAACCAGTTCATAAACTTCTGCAATGCTTCCTTTAAAACAGTGATCCCAGACTGCAACCGTGTAATCACCGTAGTCAAGGACTGCTGAATTCATGCATCCGTAAAGCTCCATCGCTAATTTTTCTGCTGTTGTGATCTTTGTTTCCATTGTATCTTCCTCCGTTTTCTTTGTTTTTCCTTTCGGTAGGTACATATTCGCTCTGAACCGTACATATATCCAGTCATTTAAGCATCATAATGTACACAAAGATCTGTGGAAGAAATTGTGGATTTTACCGATGCGACCTGTGGATGGCTTCAAGGATCTGTTCCTGTTCCTCTGCCCCGACACCAATGCTCTCAAGCGCCTCACGTGTCCCACAGTCCGGGCAGATAAGCGTTCTGCCGTCTGCCCTTGAAAGGGCGGGTGTCCTTACGTAGGAAGCCCCGCAGCGGGGGCATATCCGTATGTGCAGTGTTTCACTCTTCATGTCCTGCCACCTCCACTGCTTTTATCTGTGCCTCGGAAAGGTAATGCTCGTCAAACCCAAAGCTGATGTACCCCTGAAGGCATGTGCTGACATACGAAAGGGAAGGTACTCCGATTTTGCGTTCTTCATGCATGATGTACACAAAGCACTTCCTTCTGCGTATCTTCCCCGTGCGGATGCCCCTGATATCGAGTTCCATTTCTTTTTTGTAATAAAACACCGGATATCCTTCGTAGCGGTCAAGTGCCGCCTCATCCGACTCCGTGACTTCCCATACCGCCACGGGAACCTCGCTGCCTTCCTTCGGCTCAATGGTAAGATAGGCTCCCGTACGGCTTCCTTTAAAGAGAAGCTCATAATCATGTATGACTGCAGTTCCGATCACCCTTGCGTGAGGGCATCGTACCCGCATCTGTCTGATGTTCAGGTTGCTGCCATAAGCAATGTAATACCTTTTCATAATGTTTCCATCCTTTCTGAAGGGAACACCCTTCTACCACCTTAAGACCGCTCATAGCGGTCAGTGCTCCAAGGTGGCAGGAGGCTGTTCTCTTCAAGCAGCCCTTCCGCTTCTGAAAGCAGTGTCTCCTGCAAGTCTCTTTGTAAGGATTTCCCTTGCGGTCTTAAATTCGTCCCCAATGAATCCGAGTCTCAAAAGCCACGTCCGCATTGCGTATTTCGGATTTTCCGTCTGCTGCGGTTTCGGGCTTGCCGTCCTTACTTCCTTTGCCATCTGGCTTAAGGCAAGGCAGAGCTGGATGTAGCTCTTCAGCTGTCCCGCATGCAGTCCGTTCAGCCTTCCGTCAGCCGGGGCATCAAATTGGAAAAGCCTGAACTCGACCGTTCCCTTTGTAAAAGTTGCATGGTAGTTTAACATATGGTACCGGCTTTCATTGTAATGGTGGTCTCTTCCATAGCTTGCCCCGTTTGCCTTGTACCATATGTCTGCAAGAGCTGCCATCGTTTTTGGTTTCTTCTTGTTGAGTTCCTTAAGGAATCTTGGGTCTACCGTTTTGCAGTAGCGGTTCATCCGCCAGCTGTCAAGGTTTAAAGCATCCGCTAAAAGGTTCTCATGCCCCGCCATGATGTTTGCAAGATTTCGTAAAGTCTGTGGTGTGTGCCCCTTTGCTCCGATATGGATATGGACTCCGCATCCCCTTGTTGCATCACTCTTGGCTCCCGCATGTCTGAGCTTTCTTATAAGTTCCTGAAGAAGTTCGATGTCTTCGTAGTGAAGGATCGGTGTGACCAGCTCGCATTTTTTATCATCCGGTCCCTCAATGCTGACGTCTTTCTGGAATTTCCATTCCCTTCCGCTTGCATCCCATGCGGACCATGTATAATATCCGTTTCTGGAAGCCGTGTTTTCAAATCTTCCTGTTCCGAGGAATGCTGCTGCAAGTTCTGCAGCCTTATCCCTTCGGATGTTGTTCATCTCAACCTCGACCCCGATGGTCTGTTTCTTCATTTCCTCGATCTGCTTTGTAATCCTTTCGTTCATGGCTTGTACCTCCGTATGTTTTTCCCTTTCGGTAGGTACATATTCGCTCTAAAACACACATATATCCAGTTATATATGCGCCATAAACTGCACAAAGATTCTGCTTAGATACACGCTTTGCATTGTGTATTTTATGATTCAGCCTCTTTCAGTTTTTCACCCAGCCTGTCCTTGAATTCCTTCAGTTCATCCATATCCATCTTTCCCACCAGTTCATATACGGCAGCCTCTGTTTCATCCTTTGGCATCGGCAGCGGATACGGGTAGCATCCCATAATAAACTCTATGCCGACATTAAATGCATCCGAAATGTCAAGCATTTCAGGAATCCTCAGACTCGCTGTTCCATTCATCAGATTTTTCATTCGTCTTGTGCTGATTCCGCATTTTTCTGCAAAAACCTTTGTATCAAGATCGTGCAGTTCTGCTATGGCCTTAAGCCTTTCTGCCACAACACTGCGGTATTCTTCCTTGCTTAATTTTGCTAATTTCTTTCTGTTGTTTTCCAACTCATCACATCCCCTTTTGGTTAATATTCGTCATCCGTGCAGAAGTCCATTCCCATCTGCAGTTTTATGTATATATTAGTATATCGGTCTCTTTCGCTTCCGTCCGAACCCATCATGGCTTCAAGGAAGAAGGCTTCTGCTTCTTTCCTTGAATTCCATTCATCTTTTTTGCCGTAACATACGGTTGTTATCTTATTCATTGGTATCCGCCTTTCTCCATTCATCCACTCCGTAGATCATTGCAAGAGAACCGTGTCCCTCCCACACCGTGTGGAGCTGTCCTGCATCATCCACGAACTCGACCGTTCCGATGGTTCCTGACGGTATCTTTCTGTATGGGTCATCAAGGCGGATAAGTTCCACCTTGGTTCCCGCAGGATATTCTTTTCTGAGTCTTTCAAGTGTCTGTCTGCTTACTCCGAACATACCGTTGTCCCCCTTTCTGCCTTGCGGTTGGCTTTCCACTTTTCCGCATCTTCCGAGGTTCGGAATGCCGTATGGCCTTTCAGCCCCTTAAGGAAGAAGGACCTTGTTTCCTTTCCTTCGCTCCCGCCAAATCCGATGGATACCAGCCATGCCCTCATGTAATATTTTTCATTCTCTTCAATGGTCTGCTTCGGATTCACACGTTTCTGTTCCGATGCTTTTTTTACCATTGCCGATACAAGTCTGCAGTATTCCATCATGCCATCGGTATGCGGAAATCCCGTGAACTCAACGTTCCCGTCTGCAAAGTTGACACCGCTGCATCCGCCCTGTTCCGTAATGAACCCAGCTGCCGACTCCGTATCTTCAAAGGTATTTTCGGCAAGGGCATTTATAAGGCTGTCTGCTATGGAAATGCACTCCCTTCCGACTGCCCTGTTGATAAGGTACTGTTTGGAATGCATCATGTTTATCAGGTTGATGATGCCCTGTGGTGTCATGCTGCCGATCGGTATTTTGATCTCTGCTTCCGGTTCTTCCGTCTGTGTTTCCTGTGTCTCTTCTGCCACGTCATTCTGGAAAAGCACCCTTCTCACCTCGTCTTCCATGCTGTCATCTTCAAGTATGACCTTTGCGTCCCTGTCCACCGTGATGCTTCCGATGCGGTATGCAAAGGATGGCGGTCCAAGGTATTCTGACCTCTGTCCGAAATGTCCGGATAAGGCTTTTACTAATTCTTTCCTGTTCTCAGCGTTTGTAATAATTTCCATTCTGCTGGTCTCCTTTCCTTTTGGTAGTACCATATATCACTCTGAATGCCCGTATAGTCAAGCAGATAATGGTACTTTCCAAAAGAAAATGTAATGTCAGCTTCTGGACTCTGGAAGCGACATTGCAACCGCATAAGCGACCGTTGCGGTGACTGCATTTCCGGCCTGTTTATAAAGCTGTGCATCGGAGTTGACGGCAGAGGCACGGTCAAAAAGCTCATCAGAAAATCCCTGTAAGCGGAAGCACTCTCTCGGAGTCAGCCGTCTGATGCGGCCGCCCCTCATGAGCGTTCCCATCTGCCCGGAACAGTCCAGTGTCTGGGAGCATCCTTTTCCGACCCGTCCCCTTCTTGTCTCACTGTCCGGGTAGGCAAGGTTGATACCGTCCCCTTCCCGTGCCACTTCATATCCTGCCTTCGTGGCATTTTTTACTTTGACGGAATCCACCTTTTCACAGACATACACACCGTGCCTGTCCTGAGAGGTCAGGGTGAACATCGGCTCTCCGTCCTCTTTCATCCTTCTTCCGTTCTGCCGTTTCTCCATCCGCTCCGGTGTAAGCACCGGGTGGACTTCCAGCACGGCTGAGTTCATGGCGGTATGGTTGGTCATCCCGGCTGTGTACCTCGCTGTCAGGCATCTTGCCGTATCCGTGATCTTCGGATCATGGTTGCTCTGGTCGATGAAGTAAAGCCCCGTCTTGGCCCCGACACCGCCCGCATTCCCCACAAGGGTTGCGGAAATGCCGTCCGTCCCATAAACACGGTAGCCCTGCATGCCCCCTATAAGCTGGTTAAGAGCTGCTGCGTTTTCTCCGGTGAGAGGTAATATTTCTCGTCTACCTCTGCTTCTAAGATTTGCGATAATGAACACACGCTCACGGTTCTGCGGGACTCCGAAGTTTTTGGAGTTAAGCACCTGCCACCGACAGTCATACCCTGCTTCGTCCATTTCAGACAGAACTGAGGCAAAGTCGAATCCTGCATTGATCGATAACAGGTTCTTAACGTTCTCAACAAGTAGGTATGCGGGTTTAGCACTTTCCTCTTTGCCTTTGAGGAGGTCAATAATGTTGTAATATATTCCACTTCTTTTTCCGACCAGTCCCCGCCGTTTTCCGGCAACGGAGATGTCCTGGCATGGGAATCCGAAGCACCAAATGTCTGCATAGGGGACATCTTCGGGTTTGAGTTTTGTGACATCATGAGCTTTCCACTCTCCTTCCGTATCATACATTGCCTCATATGAGGCTCTTGCAAATTTATCGTATTCACAGTACCCGATGCATTTATGGCCGGCAGTTTCAAGACCGAGCCTGAAGCCGCCGATGCCGGAACATAGATCAAGGAAGGTCATCTGTTTCATTATACTGCCCTCCCTTGCATAATTGCTGATATGAAATTTTCATATCGTCACGGATGACAAATACATCCGCATCCGAACCGCACTGTTCAATGTAACGGTTTACGATCACATCCACAAACTTTTCATCCAGTTCGATGCCGTAGCAGATACGGTGTGTCTGTTCACAGGCGATCAGCGTAGAGCCGGAACCAAGGAACGGATCAAGCACGATGCAGTTGCTCATGCAGGAGTTCTGGATCGGGTATGCCATAAGTGCCACTGGCTTCATGGTCGGATGGTCCTTGCTCGCCTTCGGACGGTCATATTCCCAGATGGTGGTCTGCTTCCTGTCGGAATACCACTGGTGCTTCCCGCCTTTCTTCCATCCGAACAGACACGGCTCATGCTGCCACTGGTACGGGCTTCTTCCAAGGACCAGTGCGTTCTTCTTCCAGATGCAGCACCCGGAAAGATAAAAACCCGCATCCTTGAATGCCTTCCTGAAATTCAGCCCCTCCGTATCCGCATGGAATACATAAATGGATGCATCCTGTTCCATCGACTGCTCCATATTTACAAATGCAGCAAACAGGAACTTATAGAAATCCTCATCCGGCATGTTATCGTTTTTGATCTTGCCGGCCGTCTCCTCGACATTTACATTGTATGGCGGATCCGTCAGGACAAGATTTGCTTTTTGTCCATCCATCAGCTTATCGTAAATTTCCGGCAGAATGGAATCACCGCAGATGACACGGTGCTTTCCAAGCAGCCATACATCACCTGTCTTTGCCACGGTCGGTTTTGCAAGCTCCGCTTCCACATCAAAATCATCTTCCGTGATCTTCTTATCATGTACGGAATTAAAAAGCTGTTCGATCTCCGGCGGTTCGAAACCCGTGATGCCGACATCAAAATCTGAATCCTCAAGGTCTTTGATGAGGTCGGCCAGAAGTTCCTTGTTCCATTCGCCCGTAATTTTATTGAGGGCAACATTGAGTGCCTTCTCCTTGGTCTTGTCGATATCGACCACGATACATTCCACTTCCGTATATCCGAGGTCTGCAAGAACCGTGGCTCTCTGGTGTCCTCCGATAATGGTCATGTCTGAGTTGATGATGATCGGCTCAACATATCCGAACTCTTTAATGGAGTTCTTGATTTTTTCATATTCCTTATCACCCGGTTTTAACTTCTTCCTCGGATTATAGGAAGCCGGGATAAGGTCTGCTATTTTATAACTCTGAAACTGCATCTTCCATATCCTCCTCTGCTAAAAACCTGTGCCGGAAATAACATTCACGGCCGCAGTATTTTCTGTTCTTGTTTCCATAGGAAATGAAAGGCTTCCCGCACTGCTCACATATAAGCGTGTAGGAAGCCTTCTCACTTTTCTTCACTGCTTCCGGGTGTGCCTTCCACCATTCCCTTCTGCATTTTTCACAGCAGAACCTTCTCGGTCTGCCAGTCTTTGGCTGTTCGATTGGATTACCGCAGAAGTGGCATACCTCTTTACCGTCCACCATGAGTTTCATATTTTTTGAAACCACTGTGGCATATCCGGCGAGGTTATGTCGCTTGCAGTAATTCCTGACAATGTCACGGGACAGTCCGATTGCCATTCCTATGGCTTTATATCCCATGCCCCGCATACGCATCTCATTGATCTGCTTTGCCTGTGTGTCCGTCATCCTTTCTCACTCTCCTTCCGGCACACGAAAAAAGGCCGGAAAAACAATGTTTTTACACTGTTTTCCAGCCTTAAATATTGCGTTTTTCATAATTTTCCGGCAAAAGAAAATCCCCCTTTTTGCCGTGTTTTAAGTACATTCTGCGAAAATTATCCTGTCTGTTTTATATCCCCCCTGTTTAATTCTGCGAAAATTCACGCAAAGGGGGCCATCGGTCTTCAGCAGCACGCTCCGTAGAGATTTTGATACCCCCACGTTCTGCCGTCAGAACCGATACTCAGGATTGTTATCCTCGTTCCATGTCTTTTTATCATGACAAGGTTTGCATAAGCTCTGCCAGTTCTTCTCGTCCCAGAACAGAACAGGAGCACCACGGTGTGGCTTCACATGGTCAACAACGGTTGCGGTCACTGCCTTGCCTTCCTTCATGCACTGCACGCACAAAGGATGTGCTTTTAAGTACCTCGCCCTTGCCTTCTGCCACTGCCTGTTGTAACCACGCTTGCTGCTGCTCGCCCTGTCACCACGATGCAGTGCTTCATGCTCCTCACAGTACAGACCGCCTGTCAGCTTCGGACATCCGGGATGTCTGCATGGTTTCTTTGGTTTTCTTGGCATCTGCCATTCCTCCCTTCTATGTAACACGGGCGGTGTGAAAGGATTGGAAAGACACCGCCTTTTGGCACAAAGAAAAGGAGCATTTCTGCTCCCTTACACTTTTGGCATCTTAATCATAGCATATGCAGATTTAAAAGTCAGTACACCATTAGTACACCTTTAGTACACCACTTAGTACACCTTTTTCCATTAAACCAAAGGGCAATGCCTAGTCCTCGGTCAAATCACCGCCTCTGCAGAAATCCGCCAGTTCAAAATCTGACATATGCCTTTTCTCTTCACTTCTTCCCTCATATTGAAGACTGAAGTCGAATATGGTATTGTCGCAGTCACGACAATAAAATTCACACTTTGCTGTTCGCTCCATTTCTTTCCCACATTTGTCACAGTAATGTTTGCTCATATTCCGCCCTCTCCTTTTCTCCGTATTGCTTGAAATCAGCTTTGCACTAATTGATATTCCGTGGCATTATTTTACCATAACGCAAACAAAAAAGACAGCCGTCTGACTGCCTTAATTGTACTCCTCATATGCACCTATCTGTATCTGAAGTGCCACGGTGATCTGTGCCATGACCATGTCATCCAGCACTTCCCCGATTCTTTCTCCGAGCCTTGTCTTATCAAGCGTTTCCACCTGTTCCGCAAGTGCCATGCTCGGTCTGTTTAACCCACTGCTTCTTGGTATCAGCACATGGGTAGGAAGATACTTTTTCTTCCATACCCTTGCCGATAACGGAACTACCGTAATAACAGGAGAATGCTTGTTTGCCTTATTGTTGCTAACAATAAGTGCCGGACGGATACCACCCTGTTTGCTACCTTCCCTTTTTCCAAAGTCCACATAATAAATATCTCCACGCTTACACATACGGCCTCCTAACCCAGCACAAAGGCTTCCACCTGTCTGTCCCTAAGTTCATATTGTATGTTCAGTTCTTTGATTGCCTTTTTTCTGTACTTTGCAATCATGGAATGGCTGACATGATATTTTTCCATCATGGTCTCCCAAGTTATATCCTCGTCAAGCAGATCCATGATTATGTTTTTGTATTTCAGTCTGCTTACGGCATATTCAAAAAAGTCCAGTTCCTCTTTCAGATATTTGTATCGCTGGAAGAGGTAATCGTACCATCCGTCATTTTCCCGTTCGATTGCAGACTTCAGATTGATTGCTATGTTTGCTGTCTTATCGGAAAGAGTGCTGGTCTGCACCCTTTCCCCTTCCTGATGGGAATAAAGCATGGAGTCGATCATATCCTGTTCGCTCACTCCCTGAAACTGGCGGAGCTGGAACTCGGTCACGGTAAGCTCACGCTTCATGTTCCTGTATTCATTCATCATCACTTCTGCTGTCAAAAGCCTTCCCTCCAATCCTTGCCTTTACTGCATCTATCATTGCACTCTGCGTATTATCCTTCCGCTCAATCGCTTTCAGGATATCCTCATCCACGGTACCTTCCGTTACCAGATGTCCGATTACAACCGTGTGTTTCTGTCCCTGTCTGTAAAGTCTGGCATTAAGTTGCTGATATAATTCAAGAGACCATGTAAGGGAAAACCATACAATTGATGAACCGCCTTCCTGAAGATTCAGTCCGTGTCCTGCCGATGCCGGATGGATAAGTGCAACGGGTATCTTCCCAGCATTCCAGTCTTCAATGTCCTTTTTTGTATTGATGTTCCTCGCACGAAAACGCTTCAAAATTCTGTCCCTGTCGTGCTTAAACCAGTATGCCACCAGAACAGGCTTTCCGTTTGCAGCTTCAATCATGTCCTCAAGGACATCCAGTTTTCTGTCATGGATAAGTCTGACATTGCCGGATTCATCATAGACAGCACCGTTTGCCATCTGCTGAAGTTTGTTTGAAAGGGCTGCCGCATTTACCGCATCGATATCTTCTCCCTCTCCGTATTCCAATATCATCTCATCTTCCATCCTGTTATAAAGTGCCTGTTCGGATTCCGACATGGTAACCGTAATGCGGTTGCTGATACACTCCGGCATATCCAGATAATCCACTGCCTTCATGGAAATGCTGATATCGGATATCAGTTCATATATTTTTTCTTCCGCACCTTCCCTCGGTTTATAGGAAAATATAATCTCCCGGTTTCTCTTATCGGGAACAAAGAACCTGTCACGGTAACCGCCTATATATCTTCCAAGCCTCTGCCCCATATCAAGGATTCCGATTTCTGCCCATAATTCCATCAGGTTTCCGGGTGTTCCGGTAAGTCCTACCACACGCTTTGCCATCGGTCTTACTTTCTTTAGGTCTTTAAATCTCTGTGCCTTTGGTGACTTAAAACTCGACAGCTCATCGATGATGACCATGTCAAAATCAAAAAACACATTTTTTGTCATCCATGAAACATTATCCCTTCCGATGATGGTCACATCCGCACCGGACATAATTGCATCCTTTCTCTGCTTTGCACTTCCCATTGCCACGGAAAATGTCATGCCTGTCAGATGTTCCCACTTCTTTATCTCTGCCGGCCATGTTGTTTCTGCCACGCGCTTTGGTGCTATTACAAGAACCCTGCCAACTTCGAAATAATCAAACATAAGACTCCAGAGTGCCGTAAGGGTGATGACCGTTTTTCCAAGTCCCATATCAAGGATCAGGCAGCATACCGGATGTTTTATAATAAAATCTGTTGCATACTGCTGATAATCATGTGCCCTGTATTTCATCAAGAACTCCTCCAATCTTTTCAATCTCATCTACCACAAATACAGAAAATCCCAGTCTCTCAATCTGTCTCTTTCTTTTTAACTGAAGAGGTCTTAGTTTTTTTCCCGGTGCTTTTAATTCCACAAATGCAATCCTCCCACCGGGAAGAAGCACGATTCTGTCCGGCACACCATTCATTCCGGGTGATACGAACTTAAGGGCAACCCCGCCTCTTCTTTTTGTTTCTTCACGAAACGCTGATTCTACCTTGCTTTCAAGCATTTTTATATACCTCCGGTTTCCCATTCAGGTTTCCGATTGCTTAAAATCCCTATACGCGCATATACACATATGCGCTCTCGCACCTGTCTGGTTTTTCTTTAATTCTCATAAATCAATAGTAAAAGTTAGGAAATTGGGAAACCTAGACCGCCACCCCCTTATATTCCTTGCTGTCACAACGGTTTCCCACTAGCGTTTCCCATTACCATTTCAGAAACTTTTACTCTTCACGGACATATGTTTTCTGCACTCCGTACAGGGGGAATTTTGTCTTGCCGGATGCGTTCTGATCATATTTTTTCCAGCCGCCGATCTTGTTTAATATGCCCTCTATCTCATAGGAGTCTGCCTTTTTGATGTTTGGACGGTCTTTTCCAAAGCACTCCACCCAGATTTCCATGACACATACACGGGTACGCTTCACGATTCCCGTCACTCCCTGTGCATCAAACTCACCTCCGCCGAGAAAGGCTCGTCTCTGATACACATCCATGTCCGCCCAGTTATCTGGCAACAGTCTGTCAAGGTAATCTGCAATAATGCCTTCCCTGTCATCCGACTCCATCGCATCCTGCTGCATCTTATAGGCCTCTTCTGCTTCTGCCCCACGCAGTACCAGATCCTCGCCTTCATGGTAAAGCTGGACGGCTTCTGCCCATATCTGATCCACGCAGTCCATATCCCACGGATGCTTTGTACCTGTTCCCGGCACATGGACAGGCCAGAACCTTCGGTTGCCTGTTACATCACGAAGGAATCCGCCCTCGGAGTTGGTGCTTCCCACGATGATACATTTTCTTGGGTGGGATTCCACATTGACACCATATGCCTGACGGAACTTATCATTCTGTCTGGAAACAAAGGACTTTACAACCTCGACCTCCGTCTTACGGATACCGCTCATCTCGCTGATTTCAAGTATCCATGAGTTGATGAGTTTCTCCGATGCGGTCTTATCCTTCATGTCCGAGATGGAGAGTGAATCTGAAAACCATTCCCGTCCAAGCCTTGCAAAGAAGGTAGATTTGCCGACGCCCTGCGGACCATTAAGGACGAGGATGGAGTCAAACTTGGTTCCCGGCTTATAAATACGGGCTACCGCAGCCACTAAGGTCTTACGGATGGCAGCCCTTGTGTAAGGCGTATCATCTGCACCGAAATAATCAATGAGAAGTGTATCTAATCTTTCTGTTCCGTCCCATTCGAGGGATTCCAGATAATTTTTTACTGGGTGGAACGGACGCTCTGAGGATGCAATGGCAAGGATACCGTCCTTAAACTTGGTCGGTGACCAGATACCATATTTCGAACCGAAGTACATCTTGGCGTTTGCAAAATCCGTATCGTTCCACCCATCCTTTACCTGTTTCCACGGAACATCTCCAATGATGTCAAGTGTCTCCGTGAATTCGTTGTAGACCACATTTTTGAAATTTTCATCATGCTTTATGATAAGACCAACATTGCGGATATTATCGATAATGTCTCCCTTGCGGTTTACCTCCAGCTTACTCTGCCAGTCATCATCCAGTGCCGAGAACTCTTCCTCGGCTGCCTTCTGTTTATCTGTCATGAGCGTTTTCTTTGATTCATCATCTTTCATGACAAAATCCTGCATGGCAATAAAGGACGGCATCTTTCCGGGGGCAGTTCCTTCCTTTGCCTTATCATCAAGTTCTCCGAACTTATGCAGCCTTACCGCATCAAAAGCCGAGAGCAGCTTCCCGCAGCACGGATCCGTGGCATGATGGCTGTACATAAACACATCATCATATATAACAACACCTGCTGCTGAGTCTGCCGGAATATAATCATATCTTCCGGAAATCGCTGTTGATGGTTTATATACATCAGGCAAAAACTTCCCGATTGCCTGTGTTACCGTGTATGTCCGGTTGAACGCTCCGATCAGACCGTCCTTTGAAAGCGGGTCAGCCTGTTTTTTTATGTTACGGTCTACAACCGTGCTCTGCCTGTTGCTTACCGGCCATGAAGATACATCATGCCAGTCCTTATAACGGGATAGTACCTCATCTGGGTCTGTCCTCCTGCCATCGAATTCCTGAAACACATATTCCCCGTCACTTGAAGTTGACGGCCAGTACATAAGCCTTGACGGTTCATAGGTGGAATCATCGAATAATTCAATGCCGATGTCATCTGCCAGCATCCTTGCAACCGCACCATATTCATCCGGTGTCACATCCCTTGTAAGAAATATAATAAGACGCAATCTCGGCTTTTCCGGTGTGTGTTTATGCGTGGAATAAACCACCATCTTCATGTCAAAGAACATGGCAAGTTCGTCCAAGATGTTTTCAGTTCCGTAATCCATGTCAAGGGTTATGGCAGACCGTGATATAACACAGTCCTTTTTTCTCCTGCCATCCTTTAACTTTCCAAGTACAAAGCCTCCGACATCCTTGATATCATCTTGTTTCCCCTTTGGCAGTTTCTTATACTGTGCCATTGTCTCTGCAGTACGCTTTGTCTGTGATAATCTCTTAATGAAATCATCCTCTGACATTTCCATGCAGTTGAACTTTTTGTCCATTCTTGAATTTCCGACTGATATGAACATTCTTCTTTCCCTCCTTATTTTTTTCCTGTTTTGCAGCCCTTCCGACCGCTATTGAAGCAGTCGAGTCAGGATAACCTTCCTTATTTCTTCCCATACATTAAGCACCACCTAATCTTTCTTGTAGAACGGACTTTCAAATCCGGCTGCCTTAAGCGGAAGTCCCTTACACCAAGAAGGACATACCGCCATGATCTCATTTACCTCTTCCACAGACGATTTCCCTTCCGGCACTTCAAGCACCACTTCATCATGGATATGGCAGACAATGTCAAATCCGTTCTTTTCCAGACGGAGCATTGCTTCTGCCAGAATGTCCCTTGCCGTAGCCTGAACGATATTCTCACAGAATTTTGCACCGTAAGATTCAATGCGTCCCCATTTCTTATTTGTCCCGACACCTTCATAACTGACACTCTCCGAACCAAAGCGGTTCACGGTCATTCTTGGTCTGACATAAGAAAGTGTCCTGCCGGACGGGAGTTTTATCATAATCATTCCGGACTGATAAAAAACTGTGATAAGACCTACTGTTGTGGTCTTTTTCTCCTTCACTGCAGCCTTTACCGCAGCATCCACTGCATACCAGTAATTTACGATGTGGGGATTGGCACTTCTCCATGACTGCACCAGACTGGGAAGTTCATCTTCCTCGACAAAATTTAATGCACCCATACTTATAAGCGCACCTTCCGCACCTCCATACTGACAGGCAAGCGAGGCTACCTTTCCCCTTGCACGATACGGACTTCCTTTAGTAATTTCCTCTATCGGGATATGGAACATCTTGGATGCCGTCTGCTCATATATCTTTCCGGCACCCATGAACTCTTCCATTACCCATCCTTCCCCGGCAAGATAGCCCATTACCCTTGCTTCAATGGCAGAAAAGTCCGATACGATAAATCTGCATCCCGGTTTTGCAACAAATGCAGTACGGATCAGTTCCGACAAAACTTCCGGTGTGGAATCATAGAAAAGCTCTATCAGGTCAAATCTGCCTTCCTTTACAATGGAGCGTGCCAGTTCAAGGTCATCCATGTGGTTCTGGGGAAGATTATGTATCTGCACCAGTCTGCCGGCCCATCGTCCGGTTCTGTTTGCACCATAGAACTGCAGAAGTCCATGCACCCTTCCGTCAGGACATACGGAGCGTTCCATTGCCTCGTATTTTTTTACGGACGTTTTTGACATGGCAAGCCGGAGTTTCATCATCTTTTTTACATCCCCGTCCGTCTTATCCACCAATTCCTCTACGGTCTTTTTGGCAAGGGAATCAATCTCTATCCCCTTATCCGCAAGCCATCCCTTTAACTGTGATACGCTGTTTGGATTTTCAAGACCTGATAGTTCATACGCCCTTTTTGTAGCCGACTCTTTATATAAAAGGTCACAGGCTATGGCATTTTCTGCCAGTTCTGTATCCACCATGATTCCACGGTCATTGATTCTCTGATCCATACAGTAAAGTTCCTGTTCCCTGTCGGGTATCGGAAACTTCAATAGTTTCTGTCTTATCTGTTTTTCCACATCCACATCCCGGATGCAGTAAGTCTTAAACAATTCCCATTTATCCGGTGCATCCGCCGGAAGATTCCTTGTTCTCCCGCCATTTGATTTTGTTGCCTTGCACGGCATACAGAAATAACGGATCAAGTCTTTACCCTCTCCCATCTTCTGCTTATCAAGATGGAGTGCTGCCCCTACTCCCTCTAGGGATAATGGCAGGGACAACATGGATGCCTGAACGAGCGTGCATCTCCACGCTTCCGGCTTTAATGAAAGACCAAAATATTTATTTATACAGGTTCTCTCGAACACGGCATTATAAGCTGTCTTTATCACGGAATCATCCGTGAGTGCTTTCATCACATCGGCCGGCAGTTCCTCACCGGAAGCAAGGTCAACTATCTGTGTATTTCCATCATCCACGCTATATGCAAACAGAAGTATCTCAAACTGGTCTGATGCAGTATATCTGTGTACCCCGCAGTCCGGCAGTGATACATCCGAATATGTTTCTATATCAATCGCCAGTGTTTCCATTCTCTGCTCCTTTCTTGGATTTGCAGAATCCCAATATACTGTCAGGTGTTGTCCCGAGTACAATGCAGATTTTCCGCAGCATCTTCACAGACGGACACCTTTGGTTTAACTCCCACATTGCCACTGTCCCTTTTGATACCCCGAGACGCTCTGCCAGTTCCGTCTGTGTCATACCAGCCTTTTTACGGGCCGCCCTTATTTCATCTCCGGGCATCTGCCAACACCTGCCTTTATCTTTATTCTTTCAATACCGACTCTTGCAGCATCCTCATGTCCGGCTTTTATCTGACCGATGATGGTCTTATATGTATTGACCGGAATATACTCTTTTATATCCTCAAGTTCTGTTCTTATATCTGACATCGTTCCATCCTTTCATATAAAGGAAGCGGAAGCCATGCCTCCGCCCCCTGCAAATAAATCTGTGTGTTTTATGCGAGGAAGTCATCCTCTCCATCCACGGCTTCAAAATCATCGCTCGCACTGGTTCTGGAACCGAGTGGCTCTCCGTCCCTTAACTTCTGTACATTTCCAAGTCCGGCTGCGATACCCTTATTACCATTGCTGTTGTAAGCGTAAAATGTAATGGATACATTGCCATAACAGCCGGAGTACACCTCACTCTGGTCAAGGATAGGCTGTACCTGTCTGTCCACAATCTGTGGTGCCTGTTTGGAATTGGCATTTAAAAACATACTGTCTGCGTATGCCTCATCTTCCGGTCTGTCGATGTCTCCGTCACGGAGTGGTGTCTTAAGATTTGCCGGAATCTTGCCGCCCCACTTGCCTTTGCCTTCTTCCTTTGCCACCTCGATTGCCTTTTTAATCTTGGCAATAATCTCCGTATTATCCTTGTCAATAATGCAGGATACGGAATACTTCGGCTCGCTGCCATTGATGGAGTCCGGCTCCCAAAAGTGTGCATAGCTCAGTCTGCATGGAACAATTACTTTTGTTGGATTTGTATTACTCATAGTGTTTCCTCCTTAAAATCCGCCTCAGCGGTTGCTGTTTTATATGCTTCTCTTTTATCTGAATCCGGCACCAGTGTGACCTTGCCATCCGGCTTATACACAAAGGCTCCCAGAATTTCATTAAATTTTTTCTTGCCCATCAGTCTCTCCATCTCAGTGATACCGATAAGGCTCTGTTTATAGATGTCCGTATATCCAGCTTTCTTGGCTGCCTCTGCGACATCCGTTTCATCCGTATATTTACGGTTGCTCCTGCCAAGTACCAGTTTAAATCCCGGCCATTCCTTATGATTTGTGACTGCTTCATTCTGGGCATAGGTATAAATCTCTTCTGCCCATTTCTTGAGTGCATCCGCTTTGGAAAGCACTTCTGCGACCTCGTCATCTGACATAAGATCTGGTTTTTTAAATTCCATCTGGGCGAGTCTCAGGTATTCATCTGCCCTTGCACGGCAGGTGAATCTTGCCTTACAGAATCTGCAGTGGTCTCCGGCTTTGAACTCTCCCTCTCCGGCAAGTGCCTTTGCAGCTCCCGGCTCGAACACATTTTTTCCCCATGCAAAAAGGTCTTCTGCCGATATCTCCCATGTTGAAAAATGCTCGATTCTCGGCTGGACAATGGTAAGTTCCACGGTGTCAATGTCATATAGGAAACCAAGCATATCAAGGACTCCCAGTCCGTAGATCATAAGCTGGACATTTCTTTCTGCATCGACCATCACGCCCTTACCAAGTTTCAGGTCAATGACATGAATCTTATGGTTGTCAGCAACAATCATGTCAGCCGTTCCAAAGCAGTCCTCCACACGCTCTGCCAGACTGACTTTCTGTTCTACCCCGAAAAACGGAGTATCGCAGTCCGCTCTTGCCTGTTCTATCTGGCTGATGACATATTCAACGTAGTTTTCCACGGCTTCCATAAGCTCGTCCGAATAATAATCTGATACCGGACGCTTGGTTCTCTTCTTCAGATATTTGTTTATCAGATGCTCCGCCATTGTGTGTCCCGCAGAACCCTCTGCTGCAAAGGGTGACTGCTCGTCCGGAAACTGCTCCTCCAACAAAAGTGATGGAGGGCAGTTCAAATATCTTTTACCGGATGATGGGGAGAATCTTGCATGCGCCCCCATTAAAGCACCTGCGCTTTCTCGTACAGTTCCGGCAGTTTCTCATCCGGGATATCCGACAGTTTCTCATAGCCCATCTGCTCGATTAAGTTCTTGACCTCAGAAGTCTTTCCTTTTCTGGATTTTTCCGTAAGGAATGCACGGACCGTTTTTAAATCGACCTGTGTTTCTTCCTTTGGTGTGTCCGGCACACTCTCTTTCTTCTTTTCTGCCTTCTTTACAGGCTTTGCTTCTTTCTCAGGTGCTTTCTCCTGTGCAGCAACCATCTTTCTGATTCCTGCTGCAATCTGTTCATATCCTTCTGCCATCTGCAATAATCCTTCGCTCATCGCTGTCTCCTTTCAATTTTCACATCGCCAGTATAAATATCTGACTTATTTACGCTTCGCTGATATCCACCAAAATCCATCAGAATGTGGTACGGATATTCTTTTACAACTGTTGTTATTTTTCTTCCTTTTTGGGAGATGACCGTAAGCCTGTCCCCTTGATAAAGTCTGTAGCAGACATTCACTATTCCTGACATGGCGGACCTCCTATTTCAGCACCTTCAGATTCCTGATAGTGCTTCTGTATCTGACATCAGCCCTTTCATCTACCGGAATGGTTTTGATATTCACGGGATTAAAGTCCTCATCGTAAAGTCTGACTGGCTTGCGTGTTTCTTTTGCGTGATCCAGTTCAAACTTCATGCCTTCGGTAATATCAAATCCGAATACATATACCTCATCGCACATATCCATGAGTTCAAGACCCATTGCGATGCCTGTCATTCTTTCATTTGGAATTTTTTCATCAAGGAATGCTGGAAAATAGAGATGTGGGACAATCGGAATATCCCCTGACATAACAGTAATCCTTGCATAGGTTACCGCCTTCTTTTTGTTCTCCTCGATATTGCCCCGATAAGGACTGCAGATAAATACTTTTTTAATCATAATAAATTCTTCCTTTCTACATTCGGCTCTCATGGCCGTGGGGTTCTCGTCAATATTGTTCATGGACATCAGACCGTCATCTGCTTGTCCTAGACTGCAGGACTGTATTTGTTAGAGCCGTATTCACGGAGCATCTGGTCAATCACCTTTTTCTGTTCATCATCTGCCTTGTCCATCAACTGTTCCAAAACAGTCATCTGATCTTTGGACAGAATATTTTTATGTGGGTGATACCAGTCAGCGATACGGACGCCGCCTCCGTTACCTCTAGTCGTTTCCAGAGGATACTCAGCCGTGAGTATAAGAATGTCATTTCGGATAGTTCTATCCGTAACACCAAGCTCTGCTGCCAAGACCTGCATATTTTCCTGTCTTCGTGCGACCATAATTCGCATAATCTCTGCTCTTCGCTCATTTGCACTCACGGCTTTTCACCTCCTTTCGTCCTCGTCTGATATGAATATAAATTTCAAATAGGAAGACTAATTTCCGATTTGAAATATTTCTCTAATTTTTTTCCTATTTCTTTATTCGCTTTTTCATCTGACACTTTTCTGCTTTTTGCAAACACGAATAAAAATTTCCTATATTAATTATGAAAGATATTTTTTATCTTCTTTTTACAGAGATATCCTGTCAGCTGATATTCAGATGCTTATAAATCTGTTATCAGTTCTGTAAAAATCTATTTATCAAAGATTTTTCTGAAATCATCTGGTGAAAATAATATGGTTTTGCACATTCAAAGCAGAATAAAAAACAGCCACTAAGATCTCTGATTTTGACAGTGTTCTCCACATACATTTCTGTTGAAAAGAAACTGTAATATCAGCACATCTTAGTGGCTGTTTTTACAAGCTCGTCCATATTATATTTTTTATTACTGCTTTGACTGATCATAACCGCCAATCTCTATTGGTATTTCTTCCTTCGTAACCTTGCATTTATGAAGCACAGTAATACTGGCTTTCACTGGTTCTTTTGTTTTACATACAAAGCAATGCTTGTTATAAGGGCATTTCCTTGTGCATCTATGTATGATTTCCATCGACAATCACCTCCACCATTCGACAAAATATATTATAATTTTATAATATTCATGTTTCAGGAATTATATGCCGTTTCTGACAAATTTTTCATATTGTATCATTCTTGTTCTTTTGTTCGCTAACTTGCTAACACAAAAGGTAAAAAAATATGCGGACTGCGTAATCCGCATACTTTCTAAGCCTGTTAATAATTACACACAAATCCGCAATAGATAGCATTTAAAACATCCGTGCTTAAAACAAATTCTCTTGGTATGTATCCGAGATTTTTAAGTCTGTATCCTGCTGCTTCAAATGAAACATTAAAAACCGATGCCACCCTGTCTGCAAGAGCATAATAGTAAAAATCATGCCCCAGATCAGTCCGAGCAAAATTATCCGCAACCATCCTCACCATTGATGCTGGCATGAGCATTGCAGATGATAACGCATTAGCCTGCCATTCCATCCAGTCCCTGTCTGTCCAAGTTGTATTCTGCGCACAATCAAGTTTCTTTGTATCAACCCTGCATTGCACCATTGCTGGATGCGACATCCCATTTAAATCCCATATAGTAAGCTGGTCTGGATCATAAGCAAAATATTCCTTATGCAGGAACTCATGTCCTGCTTCATGCCCCATCGTAAATCGATATCTGTGTTCCTGATTATTTTCCAAAAGAGTCCTGTCTATGATAACCGTATGTGCTTTTGCACTTATGTATTCAGCACGATTCGTTGAGGGATCATACACAGGTACTTTATCCGTATCATTAAATACTGTCATTCCCAGATAGACACCACAATGAGACAGGTACTGAAAGTCCTGTTCCATCCCCAGATAGTCCTGTGCCAACAGATCAATGTCTATCTCTTGTGGGGATTTCAATGCTTCCGGCATAAAATCTCCGACAATATTTTCTCCTATCGTATCAATCTCTTTTTTACTTAAGACTGGCGCCCCAGATTTCTTTCTAATAATATCAGGTCTATACATATATAGGTTCTTACCCCTTTCGCTTTCTCAGTTCCTCCACAAACTGGTTCCATTCTTCTTCTCCTGCATCCAGATCCCTAGCCGTCCTGAGTGCTGCACTAACATAGTCCCTCTCCATAATATACTCTGGAAGATCCGGTGCTACTGCATTTCTCTTTTTTCCGGCTAAGTCAAGCATCTGCTCGTTTTCTTCTTTAGACAAATTGAGTATTTTTGCAAGTTGTGTGAGTTTTTCCATATCGAAGGGGTTGCGTCTGTCTTTTTCCACATCTGTTAAAAAAGGGGCTGATACGCCAAGTAAATCTGCCATCTTTCTCAATGTGAGTTTTTGTTCAACTCTCTTCTTACTTATAAATTCTCCAAAATTCGCATACATCATAATTCTCACCTTTTCTCTTATTTAACTATTCTACTTTTCATTTAATCTTTTACATTTAGTAGGTGTTAATCTTTTAGCACGCTTGCTTGTTCGCTAACTTGCTAATATCAGTATATAAAAAATGAAGGGGAATGTCAACATATTTTTTGTATTATCCCCTTCTGTCACTCTAGTGATAATAATCATACGGTGAACGATGTACCGTTTTATTATTTTTTTTCTTTGTGAATGGATGCTTGTGCATCTTCTTCGCTTGCAAAAAGTCTGCTGCCTCTGACCTGAATACCTCCGTCTGTTCCAAACCGGATAATATAAAAATCTCCACTCCGCTTTACTACTGTTGCTTCACGGACTATCCGGTTACTTTCGACAATATACACTGTCGAATCAATTTCAAATGTCATGTAACCATCGCCTCCTATCATTCGGCTGATAAAGGGAAAGAGAACCAACCTCTATGTATTCTCTGCGATATAAATCCTACTGTAGCGATGTTTACATTATACGAACATTTGTTCTACTTGTCAATAGTAACTGCTATTTGAAATAAAACGAAGCATTTTTCTTTGTTTTTACTGTATACTGTTTGCCTGTGCTATCTTTTACGAAAAATACAAGCGGCTTATTCTTGCAAATATTATCTTTGTTTGATTCCAAAAATGTTTGAAAACGTTCTATCTGCCACTGCAGATCAATTGATTCTTCGACATCTAATACCTGTGGAAGTTTCGTATATGCTAATTTTTCCATTCCTTTCACATCAGGCGGAGGCATTACAATGGCACTGCCCTCATTCAAATGCACTCCCCATGTCTGAATAATCACTTTGCGGTTTCCAACATTTGTAACACTCAGACCAACAAATTTTAAAGATGCTCCTGTGTTTGGATTGTACAATTGAAAATTATCAGTAAACTCCAAACTCAGTTTTTTCTTCTGACTGTACTTTGTCTGCCATAATGCCACAATAACGGCTGCCGTTGTTGCTGTTGCACCTAATGTGGCTCCTATCGCACCAAAAGCTGTCCAGAACAAGTTCCAATCCATCCAGTTTTCTCCTTTCCGCAGTAGAAAAATCTATGTTTCAGCATTTATCACAGTTTTGTCCTAAATATTCTCAGATAGGAAATCATTGAATTCACTGAAAATAAACTCGCAGACATCCAATGCATTTAACAACTGGACACAATCGACCTTCGTTGTTTCCCTGCAACATCTTCCATGTAAAAGCCATGTCCTATCCAAATAATCAGGTTCCGGCTCAGAATCCTCTTCCAAATTTAACGGAAGTTTTCCAAAGCAAAATAAACGATTTGTATATTCTTCGAGTGCTGGATAAACAATTAGAATTTTGAATTGTTTTTCAAAAAATCCCGATGCATTTTCATAATCCCTGTTCTTCTGAATTGAATATCCGTAACTTGAATACTTGATTTTATATGTCGATTTACCATTCTTCTTCTGGAACTCCACCAAATTAGAAATCCTCACTTCAAATAAAATGGTAAGGTATAAAGCAGCCGTCATATACTCTTTGTTGTCAAATGCTTTTATTCCATTCTGGTAATAGGTAATATACGGTTTTTGAGTATATACTCGACTAAGTTTATACTTTATTTGTTTTATGACTTTTTCATTATCTTTTTCAAAAAATTCCATTATTTTTTCAGGAGAATCAGGAAGGTATTCACTCCATTCCGCTATATCCTTTGGTTTTCCATGTTCTGATGGAATCCAGCCACTTCTCCCTACTTTACGGCTTCGCTCTATTTCTTTTGAAAACTTTTGTTCAAATTCCTCTACTGTAATTCCTTGTGTCTCTCGTACGACCTTTACATATTCTCTGAATTTATCTGTCATTAAGAATAAATTAGAATTTGTTATAAGTCTTTCTTGCAATGTCGTTAAGTCACATGGTACAAGTTTCTTTAGCTCTGTAAGTCTTTTTTCCATCTTATTGAAATCAATCTGTGGAATAGAATAACCTAACATTTTTTCCTGTATCTTTTTTAAGTTTTCATAGGTTTTCTCATCCAATCCTGCATTTTTCATGCCATATCACTCCCCTATAACTTTAACTGAGAAATATTCATCTTTTTTTCTGATAAATAATACTCATATAACTCTGTTGCCGGAATCAATCTAATTTGTATGTTTTTCAATCCAAATGATTCTAGCATCTGCATTTTTGCTACGCCCTTTGGCACAATTTTTTCACTCTCTGTGGGCATCAGAAAGCAGTTTCTTACCTCAGTTATATGATGTGCCTTAATGAAATCCTGATACTCTTAAATTTGTTCCTTTTCGTTGTCACAGTAGATTCTGTCCAACCTGCGGAACTAAGTACTCTATTGACCGTACTACTTCCATGTCTTTTAAGATAATCAATGTTCAACATCGCCACTGTGTCTTTACCATTGATTCTGAACTCAGATACTTCTTTCTTGAAGACCGTGAACTCCTTGGTCTTCTTTTTGAAGCTGTTCAAAGTGTTATTTTTCGCATGTTTCATAAAGACAATAAAACGGAAAAATTTACACCTGATTTTATGCTTGTTCTTCACACTTTCGGTAGAGATTTGAAATGGAAAAATGCATTGATTGGATAGTCTCTCATAAGACTGTCAAATAATTTTTCTATCTGTCCTGTACTCCATACAAATTCTCTTTGAATGAATGGCAACAGGTATTCTTTTGAATCAATATCCTTTATTACACTCGATATAGTGAGTGCTGTTTGATATGGCATCCTATGCCTCCTAACTAATTGAGTCTCTGAAAATCGTTAGAAATGATTTCCATTCTAAACATTTCATAAGATCAATTGTTCTAATTTTTAATAATCTTTCTTTTCCTTCTGAATCTATAAAGTGATAATCATCAATCATCGCACTGTGTAATACCAACGGATACAATAATACAACTTCCTTCACTTTAGGTATGCTAGTTGAATATGCATTCATCTGATATGCATCAGATTCTTTTGCAAATCTCTGTGGTATCTTCCATTTGGTGTCAAGAATTATTAGTGTCCCATCGTTCTCTTTGATTGTTATATCTGGCCGCAATGAAATATGTTTTTTACTATCTATATCTCTTTGCAACAAATAATTTCCTCTCATCTGATAGGTTACCGAATTTCCAAATACCATATGAGCAACCTTGTATACAAACGATTCATACAAACTGTTCATGTCAAACAACATCATATTAATCTTTGTATTTCCGGCACTAAGTGTACTAAAAATATTTTGCAAAAACATTTTCCCATACACATATCCTTCTTGAGCTATCTGATTTGTTGAATTAAACACCTGATCTTTCAATATTGCTTTTTCTTTCGTAATAACAGTAATGTCTTCATAAGCGGGTAGTAATCTCTTGATTCTTTGTTTATTGGAAACATCCGTAGAGACTTTTGACATCTCCGTCAAACAAAGTTTGAAAAACTGGTTAATGAAATTATCAGGTGTAAATTTTGAATACTTACACCAAAACCTAGTAGGATTTAGGACATTGCATGTAAATTGTTTGTTAAAATCAATTCGTCCTTTTACCCTATTTAGATTCTGATCCACCTTAACATACGAATGGCGCATACCTTCACTCGTGTATTTTTCGCAAGATGTTAGAAAAGTATCTATAAGTATCTCTATCATAGAGTTTTTACTCATAGAAACAGCTCCGGGTAATTTCCTTACAGCCGGGCTTTGATGCGAAACTAGCAGCATTCTCGTAAGTACATTCCGCAAATCTTCGTTTGAAACATATCCAGCAATTTTGGGTAAGATTTCAATGTTCAGATTCTTTAACGAAATCGTTCCTACCCAATGTTGAACAATAAGTTTCTTATAGCCCCATTTAAACACAGGTTCTTCATCCATAATAATACTCTGTAATGCAATTGCATCTTCTTTGGTGATTGTATTATTATTCGGATTTCGTCTATCCCTGATATGTAATTGGTCGTATTCCTTTAAAGTTATAGTCTCTATCATTGATATATTTGTTTAAGCGAATCAGCCGTGATATTGTCTGATACATGGTAATGTTTTTTGTCATCAATCATATAATCACCCGTATATGAAAAATAATCATCTGCCACAATCTCATCATGCCTGTAAATTGCGTGTGTTTTTAACTCACCACTATCATCCAAATCATTAAATACCAATTGTATTTTTTGAATTTCATCATAGAAATATTCCTCCAGCAGTGGGATTACTGACTCTCTAATGACATTGGCAATTTTTTCTACTGTATCAGCACCAATAAACAAGGCATGACCTAATAAATGCTGCGAATCTAGCAACAACTCAATTCGATAATTCAAAGTTTTAAATAACTTAATTAAATCCACTCCACCAATATTAGTAGCGTCAATTCCTTTTAATTCCAGTTCACTTTGAATAACCGTAGCCTTTGGCAACATTGGAATGAACTTAAATCTTCTTCTAAGTGCTATATCAATTTGGTCAATGGATCTATCTGCTGTGTTCATTGTTCCATAAACATTAACATTCCTTGGAACTGAAAAAACGTTTTTTGAATATGGCAAAATTGCGGATAAGGCTCCTGTTTCACCTTCTCTTTTATCAATCTCTATCAGACTTATTAATTCTCCAAAAATTTCCGAAATATTACCACGATTTATTTCATCAATAAAAATTGCGTACTCCTTTTCTGGATGTGCTTTGGCTTCCTTGCATAACAGCTTAAAGACACCCGGTTTAGGTGAATAATCAATAGATTTAGTCGCTTCAATGTACTCTGGTCTTATTCCCTCAATAAAATCTTCATACGAATAAGACTGATGGAAAGTGACAAAATTATACCTTCTTGTTATTTTTGAAGAACTAAGAAATCTTGAATAAAAATCAGCTTTTGCCTGCTGAACTCTAACCAAATCTACATACCATTTATTAGTTTCCACTTCCATAAAAACTCTAGGAAGTTCTCTTTTTACCGCAGCTATCGGTGCAGTTTGAATATTATGTAAATCCAATTCAGCCGCCACATTAATTCTTACCCCCAAAGAAAGACTATCTACTTTCTTTTGAATGTCATTTGCAGACATCTTCCCATGATTCTGGAGCAGTATTAAAGTAATCAGAATCCACTCTTTTGACTCAGCAACATAAGCGCTTTTAATTGTAGTATCATCAATATCATAATCGATATAGTCATTCATTAATGACTGTAATAAATACGTTTTTCCTGTTCCCGGAGGGCCATACATTATAATATTTTTTGCCATTTTTTCTACCTCGTTAAATATTTCAATCCTGCTAGGAATGAACTTCCATCTATAACATTTGCCTTACTAAATTTTGCTTGAAAAACCAACTTCATCTTTTCAAATTTTGCCGGAGAAATATATCCCACTTGTTTCATATAACGTTCAACATCCTTTATTCTCAACTGGGGCTTTCTTGGTCTCCCACCCTCTAACCTATCTCTAGCCGTGTTATAGTTGCAATCAAGACCAAAGTCTGCAAATACATCATCAAGAAAACTTCCAATATCATTATTAGGGCAATCTAAGGACAAATATCTAATTATACCTTTCGGAATATTAATATCTGGTGTTCCTCGTCCGTCAATAACTCCTAAGATAAATGCCTTTTTTACATCATTATCAGATGCCAATAAAGCATTTTTTAAATTAGGAATTTCATCAATCAAACTCCGAAGAGTTGTTGCTTCAAAGAAAGTACTGAATCCCGGCAATCTATTTTTACCTGAATCAAGCGAAGTTCCTCTTATATTGTCTCGCATTACCGTATATCCATTTACTTTTGCAGAGATTTTTTTAACATGATCAAAATGATCTGCCGTTTGACTTTCCGATGAGTACTGTGGATTATATCTAACTGGTGCCGCCCAATATAACTTTCCATTACTCATCACATTTTCATCTGCTGCATAAATCCCACCCAAAAAATATGCAACTTCAACAGTTAAATACTTTGTCCCTGTTTCAATTCCGGAATCATAAATTTGAATTGCCATATGCCCATCCTTTCTAGTAGCAGTAATAGGCAGAATTTTACTTCTGCCATTACTAAAACAATTTTCAGTATATTATCTATGTTTGCTCATATCTTCAATTATAGCACTTGCAACGGCCCTTGCTAACATAGGTGGAACTGCATTTCCAACTTGTTTCATCTGAGATGTTTTTGTGCCGTAAAATTTGAACGTATCTGGAAACGACTGTATTCTTGCCGCTTCTCTCACTGTGATCGCCCTATCCAAATATGGATGCGTAAATTTGCCCGATGATGGTGTGTCAAACCTAGTCGTAATTGTCACGGATATATCATCAGCATCCATTCGTTCCCAAGTTCCACTATAAATTGATTTTGTCAAGTGTTCAGGAGGCAAACTTTCTTTACCACCTTTCGGTGGAATTAAAGCTAATCTTTCAAGTGCAATTTCTGAATGCTTTGTAGCCTTATGATTATAAAGTGTATCGCTTCCGTGTCTCATTTTTATTTGATAATCAGATTCTGGTTCTTTTAAATAATTAGAAATTTCATCACCTTCGCCAGACCCAAGATACGATAAATCACTAATCGCTTCCCAGATAGTAGTTCTTTTATCTATTTTCTTTGGCATTTCAACAGGCGTTTCCGAATCCCTTTTTCCAATAATAAATGCTCTGTTCCTATTTTGTGGAACTCCGTAATCGGCCGCACACAAAACCTGTGCATTAACTGTATATCCCAATTCTGTAAACATAGTTATAATTTCATGCTTAAAAAAACCATTTTCTGCTGTCAACAGATTCGGTACATTCTCCATCACAAAATATTTGGGAGCAACTTCTTTTACAACTTTCACATAGAACTCAAACAAAAAATTTCTTGGATCATGAATGGTTTTTCTTTGACCTTTTTGCGAATACCCTTGGCAAGGCGGACCTCCTACAATCAAATCTATTGTTCCTTTATACTTTCCAAAGGTTTCAACAATAGGCAATTCTGTTATATCCGCTACCACCATATTCACATTTGGTCGGTTCTTAATATAGGCCTTTGCAATTGATTCATCGTATTCATTGGCAATCACGACCTCAAATCCTAATTGCTCAAAACCGAGGGATAATCCACCGACTCCTGCAAACAAATCTATCATTCTATAACTACTCAATTTTTATCAACCTCTTTAAATCTTTCTTCTGAAAGTTTGCAGTATTCCTCACTGATTTCAGATCCAATAAATCTTCGGTTCATCTGCAATGCAGCCACCCCAGAACTACCACTTCCACAAAACGGATCAAACACCACATCGTTCTCATTTGTAAGGAGCTTCACAAATTTTTCTAGCAATTGAACAGGTTTCTGAGTTGGATGTTTTCCATGTCTTTTTTCACCTGCCGGAGTAACAGAGGTTTCAAAAAAGTCATGAATTGCAATTCCCTCGTTGTTAAATGTTCCCGTATGCTTCTTATATGTAAAATAAATCCAAGCTTCTGTAGAATTTATAAAATGTAAATTCATATTTCGTGGCATCGGATTTGTTTTATGCCATATTCCCGTTGTTTTATAATAAAATCCATGTTTTTCAGCCAATCTTATGATTGTTTCAACTTTAATGATTGACATAAACATTATTACCGAACCTCTTTCTTTTATAACTCTTGAAAGTTCTCCAAACATGGCATCCATATCTTTTTCCCATTCTTCGAACTCCAAATCATCCCATCCAGCAGCTCCAAAAAAATTTTCTCTCATTGCTTTCAGATTTGTAGCTCTATTTTTCATAAATAGTCCCAAATTATATGGTGGGTCTGTTAATATCAAATCAACTGAATTACCCTCCATATTTTTCATTGCTTCCATACAACTTGCATTGTAGAGCGTATATTTTTTGCCCATCTTTAGCCTCCAATTAAGTACCCTTATTCAATTGCGCTTTTTCCGCTATTGACCCATGCATCCAATTCAGAGCGCTTAAACTTCCACTGTTTTCCAATTTTCCTTGCTGGAAGTTCAACATCCTTCTTAAGCCAATTTCTTAATGTAACTGTCTTTATGCCAAGGTACTCTGCAGCTTCATCAATGCTAATATAATTATCGATATACTGTTCGTCCATATATTTACCTCATAAAATCTACCATTACATATCGCCACTTAATTATACCAAACCCAGCCCTTATTATCAACGATTTTAATGATATTTGATGATATTTTATAATATTTTATGAAACAATTCGGGGACTGATATGAATTCCCAAGTGTCTGAATACAAAGCTTTGCTATTCTGTTCCCGTTATATACCATTATATTATAAGTTATTGTACAAAAAAACGTACTTAGTAAATGCTTTTTACAACACCTTCCATTCATTTGAAATCCGTTACCCTGTCATCAATCACTTCATCCCGTGGCGTAATAATCAATCTGCCGCCCTCGCATTTAACAGTGATTGGGGTGTTAATTTCAAACCCTAAATCATTGAGCCATTTTCCCTTAAGTACAATGCTTGATGTCCGTTTGTACTGATATCCACTTGATTCATAAACCTTCATTTCTCTATATTCTTTATATGCCATAGGCTTCTTCTCCTTTTGCTATTTTATTATGCTTTTGCCGTAAGATTGACTTACGCTGAATTATTGTTTCTTTTGCCAATTTATACATTTTCTGAAATACCCCCTTGAACAAGGGAAACGACAACGGGGAATAATTTCCTCGTCTAAGCACAGTTTTAGAATGTAAATTTTAGCGATATGTAGTGGCACAAATGCCGAGTTTATGCGGTTTCTACGGGATAGTGGGATAGCCAAGTTTTGTGTCTTAACACCGCTGATCGCTAACAGATGACCAATGCCGTTTTGCTGATATAGCTGTTTGATGTCTGAGGGAAGTTCTGTTTTTTGACCCAATAAAACAGCTTGCATTATACCGGCTTGCTTATCAGGCAGGCCGGATTCTATCGAAGTTGATAATTGATGTCTGATTTCATCCAATTTTGTAAACAATATGTTAGAATGGCCGGATACCACTTTGATCTGGTCAGCGTATAATTGATAATAGAAGTTTAGTTCTCGATAATATTGTTTTTGGTCAAATTCGCCCGGATTGGATGCCGTGGCAAAATTTTTCAGGGTGCCGAAACACTGTATCGTATTACCGGGAATAAGTGATGAAGTTTGATCTGAATAAACGATCATATTGGAAAAATTATATACTTTCTGTCCGGAAATATGGACAGATACTTTTTTAAGATATAAACGATTGGATGAATCAGTAGACTCTGCACGATAATAAATCCCCTTTATGCAAGCATTTATCTTATCATTATTTTTAGTGAGCAATGCCTCATACGGATAATTCTTCTGCCATTGTTCCTGCATGTGCGTGGCATGAAACCAGACCAACAGAAACATACAGATCGTACAGATCCAAACACAGGGTCTGCGAATATAAATCACCTCTTTAGAATCACTGGACAAGATCAAGATTTCTAGTAAATACATCTCCAAATGGCATAGAATCGTTATAGAATAATTCCTGTTTGCCGTTGATACTAAATTGCACTTTTGTAATATCCGGCAGTTCGATCAATGTATTAACGACAGAATAAATAGCCACTTCTGCTGTAATCCCGTCCGGTTTATTTAAAAACTGTTCTGAAAAATCAACATAACAGGTATGTTCTTTCAGGGTAACTTTGTTAAGGATCGTATCCTTAGGAATTGTTGCTTGTATATCCTTGGATGAAACGCCGTCAATCGTTGATGGTCCCTTTAGAAGCTGTTCAATGACTAGTTGCTCTAACGGAATTGTCGCATCATATGTGATCTCAACAGGTACTTCAACAAGCTTATCTCCTTTTCGAGATGCAAAATACATATTTACGGTTGCAGTCTGACGATATTTGGAACCGCTGTCTGTATTATCAATAAAGCTTTCGGCAGTCATATATCCGATGGAATTCATATTTGAATCGGTCAAAGGTTGCCCTGCCACGTAAAATTGCACAGCACGAACACCTTTAGACTGGCAGAGTGTTTTAACGATCGCAGCACGGCGCAAAATCTCATTAACACCGGAATAATTGCCATAGGAAGCATCTAAGTAAAGTGTCAAGTCTCCGTTGTTATCAAGAATAAAGTCATCAACAGATACATTGGCCGGAATAGCCTTTTTCATAGATACATCAGAAGGCTCTTTTTGAAGGTTGTGTAGTAATTCCTTGATAAGAGCTTCTCCTTTCTTATTTTTGGGAGAATATTTCTCATAAGTCATTTTCGTTTCAGCGGCGTTTATGCAATAAATATAGTATCCGGTATACTCCTTATGAGGGCGTGCGTGTACGAAAAGAAATGCCCAGACCAATATAGCGATCACAAGCAGAACGACCCATGGGACAAAATGATATTTATGTGTTGTAACAATGGTCTTTTCTTCCACGACCTCACCTCCAATTTTTTGTCATATGATCAGACAACATAAGTCAATGGGATACGCACCGTAAAGGTAGAACCCTCTTTTTCTTTACTGTGCAGTTTGATCGAGCCGCGGTGCAGCAACACAGTACTTCGTGTTAAGGATAAACCAAGTCCTGTTCCACCGGTATCACGGGATCTTGCCTTATCAACACGATAAAAACGATCAAAAATTTTATCTTGCACATCTTCCGGAATACCGACACCGGAATCTTCTATTTTGACATAGAAAAATTTATGATCGGCATTGAGGGTGACGCGCACCCAGCCATCGTCATAATTATACTTGATCGCATTTTCAATCAAATTATTCAATGCGATCGACAGTTTTACCTCGTCAACATCTGCCATTATCGGTCGAAAACTCTCATAGATCAATTCGATGTTACGTTCTGCAGCAATCGGTCGTAGGCGCTTTAGCAACTGTTCGATCAAATCGTTGATACTGATATTGACAATATTCATTTCTGCAGTATTTTTATCAAGTTTTACCATTGTGAGGAGATCGTTGATGATATTTGTCATACGTTCGATCTCATGCGTGATATCCACCAAAAATTCACGATATAATTCTTCCGGCATACCTTCTTGAGAAAGCAGGGAATCTGACAATACCTTCATAGATGCTAATGGTGTCTTTAATTCGTGAGACACATTAGAAGCAAAGCTTTGTTTTGCTTCATCCTGCTGCCTGATAACATCGATCATGCGGTTAAAAGATTCTGAAATTCGTTCAACCTCAGAGTAAGTATGCACATCTAACTTAGTGTCCATATCTCCTGCGGCAATGTCATCAATAGATTCTGTAACACGCTGTAATGGTCTGGTGATCAAAACCGAGTAACCAAACGCAAGAAACATGATAACAATTGCGATTGTTAATATCAAAATAATGCTGCGTCGGTTGATCACATTTGCAGTTGTACGAAAATTCTTGGTGGAAAAAGTCAAAATGATCGCACCGGTCGTCTGTTCAGTAGACGCGTTTACGATCGGCATCGTAAGCTGTACGTAGTCACCGAGATCATTTACGTAACGTTTTTCATGATCAACAAAGCAACGAACTACTTCTGAGGAGATCATAGTTTTGCCAACTTCCAGATTAAACGTATCTGTTACGACAGACAGATCCTGATTGATGATCAAAACACGCCCCTGATAGATGGTTGCAATAGATTCCGCCTCCTGTTCAACTTCAGGTGCCTCCTGTCCGGTAAGATATTCAGAACTGTTAACAAGGTTACTGAGGACGGTTCCATAAGATTGAATCTCATCCGTTCGTTGAGAGATCAGTCTTTTCTCGTAAGAATTAATTAGAATATTCGAAAAAAAGATGACCGGTATCAAACCAATCACCACCAGTACGGCAAACAATTGCACCCGCATACTGCGGATCTGCACTAGTAATTCTTTTCCTCGCTCAAGCAAAATGATTCCTCCAAACGGCTGTCAGGCCACAAAATAGTAATACATACGGCTGGATATGCCTATCGTTGGAAATAATAGCCAACACCCCATTTGGTATGGATATATTTTGGTGCACTTGGGGTTGTTTCAATTTTTTCTCGAAGTCTTCGAATATGTACATCGACGGTTCTGACATCACCCGGATAATCATATCCCCAAACGGTATTGAGAAGTTCTTCACGACTATATACTTTATTAGGGTGAAGCATTAAAAGTTCCAACAGGTCGAATTCCTTTGCCGTCAGATTCACTTCTTTGTCATCAATGTAACCTCTGCGGCTGTCCAGATCAATGCGAAGTGATTCAAATGAAAGTACCTTTTCAGGCTCTTTGGCTGTTTTGGAACTGCTTCGGCGAATAATAGCACGAATCCTTGCCTTTACTTCCAAAATGTTAAAAGGCTTCGTAATATAGTCATCCGCACCATACTCCAGCCCCAGGATCTTATCCATATCTTCACCTTTAGCAGTCAGCATAATGATAGGAACATCCGAAGATTCACGAATCTGCTGGCACACTTCAAAACCTGTAAGTTTTGGCAGCATCACATCTAATAATATGACATCATATTGATTGGAGGATGCAAGTGAAAGAGCTTCCTCACCATCATAAGCACAATCAACTTCCATGCCGTCCTGTTCCAAGCTAAAACGAATTCCCTTAACAATTAACTTTTCATCATCTACAACCAATACTTTCTTTGCCATATTTCCCTCACTTTCGACGTTAAACATAAACGTCTCTCTTTATTTCAAATAGTTATTTTGTCTTTAATCTTATCGAAGACACCATTTTTGATCCCGGATATATTCATAATATCCTCGATCTTTTGGAAACTGCCATGCTCCGTGCGATAGGCAACGATAGCGTTTGCCTTGGATTCCCCAATTCCAGGCAACGATAACAATTGCTCTTTCGTAGCTTTGTTGAGACTGATCTTGTCCGACGAAGTGGCAGATGCAGTCTGTGCATCGGATTCTGCGCGTGGTTGATCCTTTGCTGTCTTTGATCGGCGCGGAATCTCTATCTGCTCTCCATCCTGAACGAAACGAGCCTGATTGACGGCATCGGTGTCTGCTTTTTTGGTTAATCCTCCTGCAGATGCAATAACATCGCAGATGCGGACAGACTCACTAAAACGATATACGCCAGGGTGCTTCACGGCACCACAAATGAAAACGGCAATCTCAGACGAATTCGTATTCACAGGCTTAGATGTATCACCAGCCGGAGCGCTGCTTTCTGATACGGATGCCTGAAAATTTGATTCTTTCGTAACCGGATCTTGCCCTTTTGTATACCAAAAGCCTGCGCCAAATAGTATGGCACCACAAATAATCCAAATGATCCATTTTTGTTGTTTCATAACATTACCTCCTGCGAATTAGCGGGCAGGAATGTCTGATAAATATCGAAAATACGCAAATTATACATATTTACGGATAGAATGTATGTCTTTCGAACCTTCCTCTATTCTAACGAATCTTTTTCATAATTACAAGTATAAGAATCTACAAAAATTCTTACATATTTCTTACTATTTTTGACAGACAACGAGCGGATACGTCTGTCAAAGGTATGGTTGCTTATTGTAGGTCATCTGCTCATTTTCCAAACAGTTCATCCCATTTAAAAAGCATGATACCGCCGATCATTACAGCAATGCCAAACAGTCTTGTCCATGCAAATCCTGCTTTTGTGGTGCCAAATAGACCAAACAATGAGATAATATATGATACGATTAATTGTGCAGAGACAATAAACATCGTAGCCTTCGCAGGTCCCAGCTGATTGATCGCAACAATGACGGTATATGTGATAAATGCACCAATGACACCGCCAAGAAGCATATACCATGGTTTTACCTGTACAATGCCTGAGATAGAACCTTCTTTACCAGTCACAAACCAGGCTGCCACACATATGACAAAAGCAGTGAGCTGAACAAAACCTGCAGCTACCCATACACCGGCCTGTTTGGTCACTTCTGCATTAAAAACCCCTTGTATACTCATTAACATACCGGATAATAGACCTATCAACATTCCTAACATAGAAATTCTCCTTTCTTCTACCAAAGCAACGAGAGCCGGACGAAATTCTGCCCGACTCTTCGTGAGAGTTCTATATTAAGTTGTTTCCCAATTTGCGGTGCTCTATTCGGATAAAACGTCATCTAATACGTTGATCATTTTATCAATATGCTCTTTTTCGACAATAAGTGGCGGCACAAAACGTATAATATTTGTACCTGCACTGATCAGAACAACGCCTGCTTGCAAGGCTTTTGCAACTACGTCTCCAGCCGGAATCGTAAGTTCCATCCCCTGCATCAGACCAAGGCCACGCACCTCTTTGACTTTATCCGGATGTGCTTCTGCCAAGGCTTCTAACTTTTCTGTCAGATATGGTGCAATCTCATTAACATGATCCAAAATGTGCAATTTATCATATTGATGAAATACTTCGCAAATGGCAGCAGTTGCGAGCGGATTACCGCCATAAGTAGTACCGTGATCCCCCGGTACCATCGCAACGGCATATTTTTCTGTGGCAGCGAAGGCTCCAACCGGAACACCACAACCTAATGCTTTGGCTGTAGTCAAAATATCCGGTGTCACACCATAATGCTGATAGGTGTACATTTTGCCGGTACGCCCCATACCACACTGGATCTCATCAAAGATCAATGCGATATCTTTTTCATCGCAGAGTGTACGCAGGCCTTTGATAAACTCTGGTGTTGCAGGATGGATTCCTCCCTCACCCTGCAAGGTCTCTAACAGGATTGCACAGGTCTCATCGGTTACCAGTGCCTTAACGCTTTCCAGATCATTGTAAGTTGCAAAAGAAACGCCACCGATCAACGGCTCAAACGCTTCTCTGTAATGTTTGGTTCCGGTTACAGACAAAGCACCCATCGTGCGGCCGTGAAAAGAATGATCCATCGCGATCACTTCACCTTTGCTCTGTGGATTTTTATTAAAAGCATACTTTCTCGCCAGCTTAATTGCGCCCTCGATCGCCTCTGCTCCACTGTTTGTAAAAAATACCCTGTCCATACCAGAAACATTGCATATCAGTTCTGCTGCTTTGATCGCAGGTTTTGTGTAATAAAGATTGGAAATATGGATCAGATCATCGATCTGGTCTTTTAATGCCTGTTTAAATTCTTCGTTACTGTATCCTAGTGCTGATACAGCAATACCGGCACCCATATCCAGGTATTTTTTCCCTTGGTCGTCATACAAATACATACCTTCACCTTTGGTGAATACAACACTTCTATTGTAAGTATGAATAAAATGTTTGTCTGCTTCCTGTATTGTCATCGTTCTCATCCTCATTTCTATCAAATTAATATTATGTGCCGGCTTTCTTAAATCTCATTACTGTATCGTCCACTGTCATCACCAATGATCGCCGTACCGATACCTCGTTTTGTAAAGAACTCCAAGAGTAAGCAGTGATCTCGTCTTCCATCCAAAATATGCACTCTGCCAACGCCGGAATTTACAGCGTGAATACAGTTGTTGACCTTTGGCAGCATACCGCCGCTGATAATGCCGGCTTCGATTAATTTGTTGGCTTCGATCAGATTCAGAACAGACACCAAAGTTGTTGGATCATTTGGATTCATGCAGACACCTTCAACATCCGTCAAAAATGCCAGTTTTTCTGCTCGAATACCACCTGCGATCGCACATGCTGCATCATCAGCATTGATATTATACGTATTGCCCTCGTCATCCATTCCGATAGGTGCAATGATCGGAATATAATCATTTTCCAAAAGTGTATCGATCACTTCGGTGTTAACATGATCAATATCCCCGACAAAACCGATATCTTTTCCATTTGGCATTTTCTTTTGAACATGAAGCATACCGCCATCTTTTCCACAAAGCCCGATCGCTTTGACACCCAAATGCTCAACCATGGATACCAGATTTTTGTTAACGCGGTTTAGAACCATCTCAGCAATTTCCATTGTGTCTTTATCCGTCACGCGAAAACCCTCTTCAAAGCGTGTTTCTTTACCGACTTTACTGATCCATTTGCTAATCTCCTTGCCCCCGCCGTGTACAATGATCGGCTGCATACCGACCAATTTTAACAAGGCGACATCTTTGATCACACTCTCTTCCAGATTGTGATCTAACATAGCACTTCCGCCGTATTTAACAACGACTTTTTTTGAGTTGAAGTCTCGAATATACGGTAGTGCTTCGATCAATGTTTCTGCCTTGACGGTAATGTTATCTAAATATCTTTGCTGCTCTTCGTTACTCATAGTTTTTTCTATCCTCGCTTTTATGTACTTTCTTTTTTACTTAATAAGATTAAAGAGTCAAAAGGTCTGAATTTCCCAGACGGGCTATTTTTCTTATTATGGGAACATTGGGACAATCTTCAGCCCGGTATTCTCCGGCAGACCAAACATTAAGTTCATATTTTGAATTGCCTGACCAGCTGCCCCCTTGACAACATTATCAATAGCACCCATCATAATGATCCTTCCGGTTCTCTCATCAATCTTGAAGTTGACATCTACAAAATTGCTGCCTTCTACCCAGCGGGTCTCTGGATAGACATCTTTGTTTAATACGCGAACAAAATATTCATCCTCGTAATACTTATCATATACAGCTTTTACATCCTCATAGGAAAGTTTTTTTCGCAAAGTCGCATAAGAGGTTGCTAAGATTCCTCGATTCATCGGCACCAGATGTGGGGTAAAGTTAATAAGAACTTCTTCTCCGGAGGCATAGGACAACTGGTCCTCGATCTCCGGTGTGTGACGGTGAGAAGCAACACCATATGGTTTAATACTCTCATTTACCTCACAGTAAAGATTCGCAACCTTAGCGCCTCTGCCGGCTCCTGAGGTACCGGATTTAGCATCAATGATCACAGTATTCATATCGATCAGGCCCTCTTTTGCCATTGGATAGATGGATAATGTGGAACAGGTTGGGAAACAACCCGGATTAGCGATCAGGCGCGCATTTTTTATATCCTCACGGTTGACTTCACATAAGCCATAAACAGCCTCTTTAATAAACTGTGGACTCTGATGTTTGATGCCATACCATTTTTCATATTTAGCAACATCTTTAATACGGAAGTCTGCACTCAGATCAATGATCTTTGTCTTTGATAATATCTCTTCATTTACCAGAGAACCGCATAATCCTTGTGGTGTTGCGGTAAAGATCACATCTGCCTGTTTCGCTAATTCATCCATATTTTCGCCCATGCATTTGGCGTCAACAAGATTCACCATATTACCAAACACACTGCTGTATTTTTCATCTACATAGGAGCGTGAACCATACCATACAATCTCTGCATCCGGATGCTGCAACAAAATTCTGACCAATTCCTGTCCGGCGTATCCGGTGGAACCAATAATGCCTACTCGAATCATAAAATCCCTCGTTTCTGCTAAAATGTATATTTATTCATAACAATGGACGTGATGTATCTACAACTTTTAGGCAAAAACGTCCATCAGCTCAATATTATACGTCATTTGCTTTTTGATTGCAATAGATATTTATACATTACGTGAATTTTAAAAAAAGATTGATCAGAATACGATTTCTACTTAATAAATCATTCAAAATAAGATCATTTCACCAAAAAATAGTATTGAATAAATATGCAGAATGATGTATATTTATAAACAGTCATAACAGTGATACAAAATTACAGTAAAAAAGGAAAAAGGATTTGCAATCAACTGTAATTGTGTTTATACTGTTATCTGTATGGCAGATTATGCCATCGCAAAAGAATAATATGCCGTAGTCACGGCGGAATGGAGGAAAAAACATGAAGGAAAAAGTGATTCTTGCCTATTCAGGCGGACTTGACACCACAGCAATCATCCCTTGGTTGAAGGAAAACTATGATTACGAAGTAATCTGTGTCTGCATTGATGTCGGACAGGAAAGCGAGTTGGATGGTTTGGAGGAGCGTGCAAAATCTTGTGGTGCATCCAAATTATATATTGAGGATGTTATCGATGAGTTTTGTGATGACTATGTCGTTCCTTGTGTTCAGGCAAATGCTATTTATGAGAACAAATATTTATTAGGTACTTCAATGGCTCGTCCATTGATCGCTAAGAGATTGGTAGAGATTGCTCGTAAAGAGGGCGCATCTGCGATCTGCCATGGTGCTACCGGTAAAGGTAACGATCAGGTTCGTTTTGAGCTTGGTATTAAGGCACTCGCCCCTGATCTTCGTATTATCGCTGCTTGGAGAGATCCAAACTGGACAATGGATTCCAGAGAGTCTGAGATCCAGTATTGCCGCGATCATGGAATTGATCTTCCATTCTCAGCAGACAACAGCTACAGCCGTGACCGTAACTTATGGCACATCAGCCACGAAGGCTTAGAATTAGAGGATCCTGCAAATGCACCTAATTATGATCATTTGCTTGTACTTGGTACTACTCCGGAGAAGGCTCCGGATGAAGGCGAAATCGTTACTATGACATTCGAGAAGGGTGTTCCGAAGTCTGTCAATGGCAAGGAAATGAAAGTATCTGACATCATCCGCACCTTAAATAAATTGGGCGGCAAGCATGGTATCGGCATCGTTGATATTGTAGAAAATCGTGTTGTCGGAATGAAGTCTCGTGGTGTATATGAGACACCGGGTGGAACAATTCTTATGGAAGCACATCAGCAGCTTGAAGAATTGATCTTAGATCGTGATACATATACAGCTAAGAAAGATATGGGCAACAAGTTTGCAGATATTGTTTACGAAGGCAAATGGTTTACGCCACTTCGTGAGGCTGAGCAGGCATTCATTGAGTCCACACAGAAATATGTAACAGGTGAAGTAAAGTTCAAACTGTACAAAGGTAATATTATCAAACAGGGAACCACTTCTCCATACTCCATTTATGATGAAGATATTGCATCTTTCACAACCGGTGAGCTTTACAACCATAAAGATGCAGAGGGATTCATCAATCTGTTCGGACTGTCTTCTAAGGTTCGTGCTATGAAGCTTGGTTCTTTCGTAGAATTAAACGACAAATAATTTGTCCTTGTTTTTAACAGTCAACAAAATATAAAACAGCTATTATCCGAATTTATGGTAATAGCTGTTTTCTTTTATTTAATAGGCAATTGCTGTTATGTAGTGTGATGCTACCAAGAATTGCTTTAGCAATTCTTGCAAAGCAAAGCGCTGGCTTTGCTTTTTTTATCATAATATTGTATTGTACAATAGACTATTTTTTTAGTTAGAAGGAAAATGCATTTTCCATTCGTGAACCAATGCACCTAATGGAAGTCCAACTACATTTGAATAATCACCATGAATTTCTTTGATATATGCTGCAAAAGCACCTTGAATTCCGTATGCACCGGCTTTATCCATTGGTTCGCCGGTTGCAATATAGTCCGTAATCTCCTGCTTTGTCATTGGATAGACAGTAACATCCGTCCGTACATGAAAGGTATGTGCTCTCTGACTGTTTGTATCAGTGCTTATGATCGTAACGCCGGTATATACGCTGTGGGTATTTCCCTGAAGTGCATTTAGCATCGCATAGGCCTCTTCTTCGGACGAAGGTTTTCCCAGAATCGTGCCATCCTGTAATGCAACGACAGTATCTGCACCAAGTATATAACAATCTGAATATTCTGGTTTTGACGCTACATCGCTTGCTTTTCGAAAAGATAACTCTTCCACCGCTTCTGAAGGGCTTTGATCCTGCAACGATTCATCGGCATCGCTGGTACGTACTTCAAAGGAAATGCCAATCTGTGATAAAAGTTCCTGACGTCGTGGAGAACCGGAGGCTAAAATGATTTTTTTCATTGTGTCAATCCTTTCCTTGTCTGAGTGTGAGTGCAATCTGAGCTTAACATAATGATCGGTCAATGACCGCGGAATAATTCCGGATGTCCCTCTAAATGCGCGCTGTCGTTAAAACGGTCCAAAAAGAATCCATGTAATGTTTCATCATAATGGATTGCTGTGATACTGCAGTTTTCCAAAGAAGTACCAAATTGGAGCCGTCGAGCAAAACTGCCGCCAAACAATGCGCAGAGCAACACACGAATAACACCGCCATGACAGACCACAGCGACCTGTTTAGCATCTGTATGTAAAATTTCATCAAATACCGGAAGGACGCGATCAAGTAACATTGCACCATCTTCCCCACCAGGATAGATCATCTCTTCTACCGGGACAAAGAAATCACCGACATATTTGGCAGGGGAATCGATTGTTACCGGTTGTTTACTTTGTCTATTGGAGCGTTTTTGCTCAAATAAATGCTGTTGTTGTTTATAATAGTTTGCGTAAAAACTCTTTACCTGCGCATCCGGAATTCCGGTAAGATCGCCGAAATCAATTTCTGCAAGTCCGGATCGAACCTGCAGATGATCCAATAAAAATTCATTATGCGAAAAGGCAATTTCGGCAGTCTGTTTGGCACGGATCAGATCACTGCAATAGACCGCATCAATGGAATAATTCCGTAGTCTTTTGCCAAGAAGCTCAGCCTGTTTTATGCCGGCATCTGCCAAAGGTACATTTACATTACAGTCACTGCTATTTTGTCTGCCATGTCGGATCAAATAAAAGATCATTTCGCACTCTTCCTTTCTTTCCAAAGACTTGCAGCATTGCTTCCGGTAACCGGAATAATATCTTTCGTAAAAAGTGTATCGTCATAAAGTTTTGTATCTGTGTTCTTTTGGTCGTCAGCTTTTAGCTGTTCGTATTTGGCTTTACGGACTTCATAATCGGTACCGGTGGCAGCAGACACATCGATAGATGCATATAGCGCATAGCCATCAAGCCAGTTTTGTTGTACTTCGTCCCAGCTTGTAAAATTGGCTTTTAATTTTTGGGCAGCAGGTTCGATCACTGCCTGTGCCTCAGAAATCGTCAGATAACCTGCTACATAACCCCATTGTGCTAAATGGGAAATGCGGCACATATCCCAAGCGAGAAGCCCCTTCTTTCTCCAAGTTTTCCAATTGTAACGGATCATTTCATAATGAACTTTCATATCCCCGGACAATTGCTTCATGGCAGTTTTTAACTCTTTGGCTGACATCGAGCGCATTTGTGCCGCTTCCTTACGGTATGTCGAACGGGAACCTGTATGCAGTAAATCATACATTTGGTCGATCAACTGTTTGCGGTTTGAAATATTCCAGCTCTTTTGCAAGATCGTAGCGGCCGCTTTCTGATTGCCATCCGTCGGTTCGTATCCACCGAAATAATATACGTTGCCTTCGTTGATCGCGATCAAAACAGAACCCATGGCACGTCCCCACTGTCCAAGATTTGAATTTTTGTCCTCGTCGCTTACGAGAACTTTTGGTGTGGGTGATGCCTGTTTGTCTACGGTGGTCTGTTTATTACTGCTGCAGCCGATCAAAGTACTGCAAAGTATTGCCGTAATGCATACATAGGTTATCCATTTTTTCTGTTTGCTCATGCTTCTCCTCCATACCTGTAATATACAACTTCCCTATCTTTTAATAAAAGATAGAAAATATATTAGCACCGATTACGGTGATCATACCTGCAACTGCAATGGAAAGGCCGCTCATTGCACCCTCTACTTCGCCCATTTCAATTGCTTTAGCTGTTCCCATCGCATGGGATGAAGTGCCGATGGCAATTCCCTTTGCAACGGAATCCGTAATATGAAACCACTTTAAGATATATTCTGCCATAATATTTCCAAAAATACCAGTCAAAACGATCACTGCAACGGAAATTGTCACAATGCCGCCTAGTTCTTCGGAAATCCCCATGCCGATAGCGGTTGTAATGGACTTTGGAAGTAGTGTGACATATTGTTCGTGAGTCAGTCCAAACAATACACTTAGTCCTAATACAGAGGCTAGACCTGCTACGGTACCGGCTATGATTCCGGTAAATATCGCTATCGCGTTTTTCTTTAAGATCTGCAACTGTTCATACAAAGGTATGGCCAAGGCAACTGTTGCCGGAGTCAGCAAATAGTTAATATACACTGCCCCCTTTTCGTAGACAGAATACTGAATATTACACACCTTTAATAAAACAATGATCAAGGTTACTGCAATAAGCAGGGGATTGAATATTGCAAGCTTAAATTTGTGCCTGATCAATAAACCGATCTCATAGGCAAGCAGTGTAACAATGCCGCCAAAAAATAATGAATTTTGTAATAGTTGTATCATGATGACTTAATAACCTCTTTTCTATAAGAATATATATGATCAGTCTTTAGGCTGCTTTTTCTTTGTTTTGTGATGCATAATAAATTGCGTTGCATATCCGGATACGACCATGACGATCACAGTTGTGACTAGCATGATCAGGAGAACCGGCAGTAAAATCTTACGCAGATCCCCCCAAGAATCCATGAGTCCAACGCCTGCAGAAACAAACAAGATCGGCATGATCTCTACGAGAAAGAGTCCTGTTTCGCGGACATGTTCTAAACGGATAACTCCGGTGCATAGTGCAATAAACAATAACAACATTCCATAGATACTTCCCGGCACAGGAAAAGGAAGCGCTAATTTAAGCACTTCCCCCGCAAATGACACCAGAAGAATCATACAAAATTGTTTAAAATACTTCATAATTAAACATCTGCCTTTCTGATAAACTCTTCTTGCGTTCCAACGTATTTACTTCCATTGGAATAATTTTTTCATTGTTGTTTTATCACTGTCACTGTAGTAACCATACTGCAAAATTTCATAGTTATGCAGAAGTGATGAAACGGTTTTTGATTCGGAATCCCCATAATTATGCCACTTTCCATTCATATCCATATATCCATTGACATTCATTGCAGGAATATCCTGAGATACTTTTTCGATATACTGGTTATAAAGCGGCAATGTAATACCTGCTTGCTTTAACAACATATTCTCCAAATAGTTGTTGCTGATCGAGACTTCTTTGGCTTCTTCAATATCATAGTTTGCCCAAATGATAAACGGCGTTGCGTATCGTTTCTGGATCTCTTCTAAGCCCCAGTCACTCTGCTTTTTGCCGAGAAGCGTTTCATAAAATTCGGTTTCAATCGATGGATGATGATCGCCAAACATACAGATGATGGTTGGCTCATCCTGTTTTTCAAAGTATTTTACCAAATACTGAAATGCATCGTCGGATACTTTGGTTGCTGACAAAAATTCTTTTGCTTCCGGCAAATGACTGCCTTCCGGATAAACCGGATCTTTCCAATTCGTATTGGTCAGATAACCGCCGTGATTTTGAATTGTCATATCAAATACAAAGAGCGGCTGGCCTTCCTTTTTATTTTTGTAGCGCTCGATAACTTTCTTGTAACTTTCCTTGTCACTGATATAACGAACATATTCCGGATTTTTGAAGTCATCGATCGTCAAAAACTGGTCAAAGCCCATACTCTTATAAGAAGCCGTACGGTTCCAGTTAGCACCGCTGCTTGGATGAATTGCTTCACAGCGATAACCAAGTTTTTTGAGATAACCAGGCAACGCAAAGGTGGACTCATGCATAAACTGTTGATACACATTACTTCCACTTGGGAAAAACTTAATTGTATTTCCTGTCATTGCCTCAAACTCAGAATTACTGGTTCCTGCACCAAAGATAGACACATAATCTCGTCCATAAATGGTGTTCTCATCCAGGCTATGAATAAAAGCAAGCGGATCACGGTTATAATTAACCTTTCCGACCAGAGAATAGTCTGCAAGGCTTTCGTTCATGATCAAAATAATATTTGGCTGCTTGTTGCCAAGACTTTGATTAGTACTAAAGTCTTTGTTATACGTGCGCTTTTTGTTGGACTGCGTTGTGTTCGTCTCTTCGCTGCTGTTTCCATCAGTTTTAGTATTCTCTTTTTCAAAATCTGATAGAATATCCTTTACCTTTGCCTGTGAATAACCGGATGGCGTCGACACACGCAGGTAATGTAAATTGATGAAAAAGTTGAGGTAGAAACCGTTGTTCTGACAAGAAACCACCTTGTTCCACACGCTATCTTTGATCCCGCAGGTCTCCAGGATCGGTGTGGAATACAACAGAACGATGCAGGCTGCAGAAGTGACAACCGGAAGAACATGTCGCAACAGTTTCTGTTTGAAAGCGCGTTTTTTCTTATCACCGCGTAGTCTTAACAACAGAAGACACCAAATGAAAAATGCTGGAATCGCAACAAATTGTGATGGTGTCATCGTCAAATGATACTTGTCAGCGACCTCGGTTGCAGTTGTTACACCCAAAATATCAGCCGGAAGGAATGGAGTTCCTCGAACATTCATTAGGAAAAAATTGACCAGACCAACCGGGAACAATATGATATCAAGTATAAGCGCAGCTCTCTCCGCATTGCCGATCACACCAAAGATCAACAATTGTATTGCTCCCAAAAAGACCCAGGTAAAGATCCAGACATTCGGATACGTTTTTTGAAAAGTTCCATTTAGCAGTTCCAACATTAGGAACAACAAAAATGGATTTAATATCAATACCGTCCTACGGGCATAACGATATACCTTACGCTCTGCCAGACACCATTTGACAAAATCTTTCAAATTACGGATTTTTAATCTCTTTTTGATCGCTTCGCCGGATCTGTCGGATCTACGGAGCAGTTTGTCGTGTCTTTTGCGCAGACGAGGTGCGTATTCTGTGACACGCTCAAAGCAGAGTACAAACAATACGACAAATTCCAAGATCATTACGATAAATGGAAGCAGCAAACGATAATAATACGTATAAGAGATTGTCAGCGACTTCTTTTGTGTACGCATATTCAGCGTAGACAATGTCAGATTCGGATCTGTTCGATTTGTCGTATTTAGTGTCGGCAACGTTGCATAAGGGCGGCTGCCATTGCTGCAGTTCAGTGCCAGACAACAGGTAACACCTTTCGGGATCGTTACCGTATGATCCATTTTTACGGTATACGTTGCATCCGGTTTTATGTCTTTGACCGGAATTGTTGTCTCATATACGGTTATATTTTCTCCATCTAACATTTGAATATGCAGATCAGTTCCTACTTTATCATATTCAAAAGAGCCAAAACTTAACGTAAAACCGGATAACACGACTTTACGATCAAATTGAAACTTCTGACGGATAATCTCTGTATCATCTAAAATACCGATCACACTGCTCTGTGAGTTGCCCGCTTCCGTTGTTACCTGCTGTTTTGCAAGCATAGAACCGGTAAGTACAAACTGTAATACAAAGATTGCGATGCTGATAAAGATAAAACACGCAACTCTTTTTTTGGAAAAGTGCAAGTACTTTTGCAACATACTCATGAAATTCTCACCATGCCTTTCTATAATCTGTCTGCTTACGTACAGATTACATATTTTTCATTTGCCAGAAAATTGTGTTAACAATTCTTACATAGCAAAATGTTAGTCTTGCTATGTAATCTAAACATTTATTCTTCCTGTTTATTTTCTCTATTTGTATCTTTTTTATAACTTTGTTTTGCATAAACCCATTCTGTAGTATTTTTCTTTTGGACTGCACTGGCCGGAAGAGATTGATATAGCTGATATGCTAATTTACAAGCACCGGCAGTCAGGATCACAATGCATAATTCTACGACCAATAATGGCACAATGCCTGCGCGGTAAAACGCTGCAATAAAATCCACTAATGCATGAATTCCCATAGCGATCCACAGGTATTTGATCTTATCCGCTTTACGAACGGCATAAAAAACTAATACAGACAATGCAATCTGCAAAAACAACGCTGCGACACGCTCTAATCCTCCTAACATCAATGTATAGACGTTCATTTTGGATAAAGAGTCTACTATCGATTGATAGGAAGCAATCGCGGTATCATTTCCTGCCATTTTATCAATTAATTTATCCATTTGACCATTATTGATCAACTGACAGTAGGTATAATTTTGTAAGTGACCTAATCCTAACACGATAATGCATTCAATGCCACCGTGTCCCAAGCCATAGGATACTGCCGTCTCACGTTCAGCATGATTTTTAAGAAATATTCGGAAAGCAATGTATCGTCCCGTTTCTTCAAAAAGGGCCGCCATAATACCGCCATATAAAGCATACGCCCATGGATTTCCTGTGAGGAACGTCGATACCGGACTATTGATTCGCAGGAAAAAGGTATGTGGTATTGCCTCGAGTACATAGGCAAACACAAAAAATATACCAGCACCTATAAAGACCGGAATCAGACTTTTGCGGGTACGCAGTTTCCATACAATAATCAGCACTAATGGAACAATAAAGCTAAACGTTGCTAACTCCATCATCAAATTCATAATCGAACTATCTATCATTCTATACGTTCCTTCCTTTCTAAATCTGCAAAAAAATGTTCTGCCTATTTATGAAACATAATATATTCGCTGTCAAACATTTTAGCAAGACAAGCTGCACCAATAGCGGTGACTACTAAGTTAGAGGCGATAGTGGTAAGTATTAATGATCCATGCACATGGAACGAGAAAATACCGACCATAGACTGGACACTGTTATAGATCGGGATCAGATAATAATAGATCTGCGATCTGGCACCCGAACCAAACATGGATGTAATACCGATCAACATCACAACGATCATTAATGGTGTTACATAGGTTTGTGCCTCTTTGATCGTTTTGGCAAATGCTGAGATCAGAGCGATCAGTGTGACAAGCACCAATGCAGTGGATAAGATAATGATCCCCAGCATGATATAGTCATCGACACCATAACTTGTACCAGATATTTTATTGGTCGATGCGGACATCAATTTTGGTACGGAAGCAATGGTTCCGATCGCACTGGATGCACCGCTTAGGAGTGCAATGATCGATAATGCAGCAATTTTACCAAGTGCAATATGGCTTCGTTTGACCGGAGTGATCAGCAACGATGCGATCGTACCGCGTTCTTTCTCTCCTGCTATGGATTCCGGTGCAACGGAAATACATCCGCTGTACAAAAAGATCAACAATAAAAATGGCAGCATCGAAGAAAAAAGCTGTGCGGTAGAATCTTTGTCATCTGCCATATCAAAGGTATCTGCTTTGGAATCCGCATGATTAACATCAAATTTATTGGCCATGGCAGATTCCTTCTGATCGAGGTAAGTACACAACGTATCATAAGCGTTCGCGGAATCCGTCGATGCAGAATTATAATAAATTGCAATATTAGGGGCCGGTTTACCGCTGCTTACCTCATATTCTTCTACTTGCTTTGCAAAATCTTCCGGAAAAACTATGCATAGCTCTGCCTTTTGGTCTTTGACCTTTTGGCGGGCAGAATCCATGGTATCCGCATTTCCTTTATGGATCCGAAAACCGTTTTTTTTCAATTCTGCAGACCAATCGTCCGGTATATTGACTGCGGTACATTTCGGCGCAAATTTGTCCGTTGTGAACTGACTTAACATGGCGTCACCCATAAACTGATACAGTACAAAGATCAAAATTCCTGGTAAAAGAATGGTCGTCATTACCATACGGTAGTCACCAAAGAAGCGTGCCAATTCTTTGCGCATAACAGTTAAGATCGTAGAATTCATTATGCACGCTCCTTTCCTGAAATGTTTGTCTCTTCCCGGCCGACATGATCCTGATACAGATCAAAAAAGCGATCCTCCAAACTCTTACCGGCGCATATTTCTGCTAACGTACCACATTCGATCATCGTTCCATTGATAATAATACCGACACGATCGCAGATACGCTCGATCAGGCTGAATATATGCGTGGATACGATCACCGTCTTCCCCTCTGCTTTTAGTTGCAGCAGAAAATCCGTTACAACTCTCGCAGTCAAAACATCCAAACCGTTGGTTGGTTCATCAAAGATGACAATATCCGGATCATGCACCAAAGAGATAGCAAGTGATGCTTTCTGCTTCATTCCGGTAGATAGATTGGCGATCTTTACTTCCGCAAATTCATCAATGCCAAAGATCTCGAATAAGTGCTTCTTTCGCTCTTTACGAAGATTAGCCGGCACCTGATGGAGATCCGAGAAAAAATCAAACAAATAATTTGGAGTAAAAAATTCTTCCAATCGAAGTTCACTGGTCAAAAATCCAATCTTACGCCGAACCTGCTCTGCTTCTTTTTGCACGGAATAACCACCAATGACAGCATCCCCCTCATCCGGTTTGATCAACGTTGCTAACATGCGAAGCGTCGTCGTCTTACCGGCTCCGTTTGGACCGAGAAGTCCGAAGATTTCACCCTCCATTGCATCGAAGGATAAATGATTGACGGCAACTCTTTTCTTGGCACCGGTATGTTCTATTTTTTGTTGTTTCTTGGAGAGAGCAAATGTCTTACATAATCCCTCTGCGTGCAATAACACGTTATCCATATATACCTCCCGTCCCTGCAGTCGATCGCTATTTCGCTATGCAGGTACTCAGTGTTTGCAGATGTTATCTGGCTTATTAACGCACATTATCACATTGTAACAGAAATACGCTCAAAAATCCAGTAAATCATCGAAAAAATAACGTCGACACGGTACTTTTGTCACGCCGCACATCAGTAGTTTCCTAATGAACAAAAAAGGACAAAGCTTAATGCTTTGCCCTCGCCCGTCCCAAATGGACGGTTGTTGTTATTTAGTTACTCAAACTTCCGGTATGGAAAGTTTAAATCAATTGTTATTTGGTGGTACCATGCTGGCTCCGCATTGACTGCAAAAAGCAGTTCCTTCCGGAAGTGTCATGCCACACTGTGGACATACGCAAGCGCCTTGTATCTTTAAGATCTCTGCCTGTAATGCAGCAATCTCATTTGTCAGTGTGCTGACATTGGCAATGCCGGCATTATCCACTTCACCTTCTTTATTCATTTCATAGTAATGCTTTCCCAGCTCAATGTACTGTTTATCAAGTGCATCTTGTTTAGATTTTATATCCATTTTCAGCTTTGCTATGTTTGAAACTTCTTTTGCTTTTTGTGATACGTCTCTTCCTGCGGAAGTTAATGTTTCTTTCATGTTGTCAAAAAATGCCATACGTTCCTCCATTCCACACCGAACGTCTCGGTGTATACTCTCCTGCTATATTTTTATGGAGAAAAGCGGTTTCCGGCTCTTCTCCACATTTCAAAACACATCATAGCATATTTTGGAGGCTATTTCAATGAGTGTACGAAGCTGTCCGAAGCATCATATATTGTCGTTTTTGAGAGCTTCGATCGGATTATCTTTTTTGATCTTATGCATAGAGTACATCATGCTGGCAAATACAACGGCGAAGACACCGAGGACAACGATGGCAACACTGCCCCATGGGATCTGAAATCCGAGATCCATTGCATCTAACACGGAATGATAGATCGCGAAGTTGAACAAAAAGGCAAGCGGCAGTCCAAAGAGAATCCCTTTAACGCCATATAACAGGCATTCGTAATTCATCATTCGGTCAAATCCACCTAACGACATTCCAACAGACTTTAACATGGCAAATTCTTTGCGACGAAGCATCACATTGGTCGAGATCGTATTGAAAATATTGGCGATCACGATCAATGAGATCAAAATGATAAATCCATACGTAAAGATCTTAAGGATCAGCAGCAATACTTTTATAGAATCGCTATTCATACGCGGACTGTACAGATTATTAGCTACGGATTTTGCAAAGCCGGAATCATTTCTCAAATAATTACTGATCGAGGTGTAGGCTGTGTTATAATCCTTGGCTGTAAAATTAAACTCGTACTGATCCAAAAAACTTACAGAACGAAACATGGTTTCTTTGGCACTTAACGGCAGTGTCATCGTGATCTGATCAGCATATTCGAACGCAGTTATTCCTAAAGGTGCTTTATAATCTTGGGTATCCACTACTTTGCCGTCTGATAACGATATACTTTTTAACGCCTGTTTTTCCGGCATCATTTTTATTGCATCATAGTCATATTCTTCGGAGCCTTTTGCGAATGGAAATTCCATGCGTTTCAGATCAATAGCCGTAAAATTTTCGATATAGTAATAACCCGAAACGTTGCGGATACAATATATTTTATCCGGTGTAAAGCCATTTTGCAGGATGTTAAACTTCTTTGCTTTCTGAGTTTGTTTTGAGCAAAGAATACTCTCATCCCAGATCAGCGGACACAGTTTTTTAGTATCCATATATTTGGACACGTTCAGATGGTGTTCTTCCAAATATTTTTGGTAAGAACTGTCATCAATAAAGGATAACTTTACCGGTATGATCACTTTATCACCAGCATTTTTGGCATGGAATCCGGTATTTTCATTTTGATTGTTACCGGATTTGTTAAAGCGGTAATAGCTTGTATCGATCTGCTCTTTATCTAAGATCACATACGTATTCATCGCGGATTCCGAATAGGAAGCATCGTCTACAGCACGTAGTGATCTCATTTTTTGGTAGGACTTCTCTGCACTTTGGTGATTCATATCATCGTTAGAAACAGACAAGGTAATGTCAGCGGTCATTTCCTGCAGAGACATATCTACTGATCTTGTCATATAACCATTGAACGATGCACTGCCAATAAAAAGGATGACACTGATCGCTAAAGAAAAGACGGTCAAGCGGTATTTCCTGCGATTTCGCTTAAAGTTCTTATTGGCAAGCATTCCTTCAAAGCCAAATACCTGATAGATCCATTTTGGGCTGCGGATCTTGCGGCTTCGAATACGAATATCGTGATTTTCGCGGAGTGCGTCTATGGCAGTAAGTTTTACTGCTTTTCTAGCCGGGATCGACGCCGAGATAAGAACCGTGATCATTGCAATGACTGCGGAAAGAAGCAGCGCAGCAGGGCTTATCGCAAGTGTCAGATTTACACCTTTGGTATTGTTCAAATATGGTTCAATGATCTTGCCTACAAAATGCAGTGTGACTCCAATTCCAACAAGACCGGACAAAATGCCGATTGGAATGCCGATCACACACAGACACAATGCCTCAAAACAGACGGAATGACGAATCTGTTTTTTGGTCGCTCCGATCGATTTTAGCAGTCCGAACTGCTTTGTACGTTCACTGACAGAAATCGAAAAGGCATTATAGATCAATGTGACACTGGCTAAAACAATGATAAAGATCAATGCACCTGCCATCGTGTTCAGCATAGTACGGTAATTGCCGCCTTCTGCGGTTCCCATATAACGAAGCAGATTCTTATGGATCGCATAGTCGTTATCGATCAACAATTCCCTGCTATTTTTGTCGGTGTATTTTTTTAGCAGATTTTTAATCTGTTGATTGATCTTACGAGAGTCTTTCATCGTAAAAAAGACATCATGCTGTATTGCAGACGTATCTCCTGTGGTAAATACCGAATATCCGGGAGCACTAAAGTTTTCCAGCGAAGGTCGTTCACAGATTCCTACGATCTTATATTGTTTTTTGACCGTGTTTTCGATCTTTTCAGCCCCTTTGGTATATTCAACACACTGCGAGGCGGTCGTGCCGTTGACGGTTCTCGTTCCGACGTTTAATGTTATGATGTCACCGACATTGTACGTAACGTTGCCATCGGTCTGAATATGCGAAGAAATGACCAGTTCTCCATCATTGGCCGGCATACGCCCTTCCGTCAGCTTTATTGAGATCAGTTTTTGCGTGTTTGCCGGAATGGATTCTACGCATACATAAGGTTTAGATTCGTTGGCACCGCCATTTAATATGCTGTATCCAATATTGTCTAAAGAAATTCCCGATTGAATGCTTTTATCCTTAAGAATTGCTTTTGCTTCGTCCGTGGATACAGTATTAATGCGGCCTTCCCAACGTCCGTTATCGTTAATCTCTAAATTAATGAGATATTGCTGCAAACTGGTGACGATAGATGTGACACCGGTAAACATTGCTGTTGATAAAATGATACCGATGATCGTCACTAACGTGCGCAGTTTGTTTTTATATAATGTCTGAAGTGTGAATCGATTCATTATATTCATGCCCGGTTCACCTCATCTCTTACGATTTTACCGTCCTCGATCGCAATGATGCGATCTGCCTGTAGTGCAATATTTTCATCATGTGTGATCATGATCAAAGTCTGATGAAATTTTTCATTGGATTCCCGCAGCAGGTTCATGATCTCCTGACTGTTTTTGCTGTCCAGATTACCGGTCGGCTCATCCGCTAATACAACAGCCGGTGCGTTCATCAATGCTCGACCGATGGACACGCGCTGCTGCTGACCGCCGGATAATTGGTTTGGCAGATGTTTTTCGCGTCCGTCAAGACCAAGCAGACTGATCATTTCCTGCAGACGCTGTTCGTTGACTTTACGTCCGTCTAATAATACCGGCAGCGTAATATTTTCGGTTACATTCAATACCGGGATCAGATTATAAAACTGATAGATCAGGCCAACCTGGCGTCTGCGGAATATTGCCAGTGCTTCCTCGTTTTGTGCAAAAACATCTTTGCCACCCATGATCACTTTACCGGAAGTCGGAACATCAACCGCACCGAGAATGTGAAGTAACGTAGACTTTCCGGAACCGGACGGTCCGATGATCGCTACAAATTCTCCCTGTTCTACCGAAAAACTGACACCGTCCAGTGCATGTACAGCATTTTCACCCTTTCCATATACTTTTTTCAGATTATCAACTCTTAAGATTTCCAAGGTAATCCCTCCATTCTCCCAAATGTATTTCTCACATATTGGGCTTTCCATTTCTTTTTACAATACAAAGTATAGAAAATACAGGTGACTCCTTAATGACTCTATTGTGACAATTTTGTCACACAGCACCTTTATACATTCGAATTTCAAATACGGCGCCGCCATCTTTCTTATGATTGTAGGCTCGGATCGTGCCATTTTGGGCAATAATGATACGTTTTGCCAATGCAAGGCCGATGCCAACGCTGTCTGTATCGGCATTTTGTCCGCGGTAAAATCGTTCAAAAATGTGCGGAAGATCCTGTTTGGTAAAGCCTCTTCCGCTGTCGGTGATCTTTATCAAAAGATAGAGCGGATTGTCTTTCGTTACAATACGGATATGTCCACCTGACGGTGTATGTTCCATGCAGTTTTTCAAAATATTGCTGACAGCCTCTGTCATCCAGCTTATATCACCACGATGCTGTAAATCTGGCTGCATCTGCACTTCCAGTGTGATGTCTCGAATATCCAAAGCAATCTCTAACGGCGTTACCGCTGCCTTGATCAAATCCTCGATCTGGTACGGGACTTGCTGTAACTGTACGGTTCCGGCATCTAGTTTTGCTAACCGAAGCAGTGCGTACACCATCCAGTCAATACGTCCGGTAAGTTTCATCAGATCTTGCACATACTGCAGACGTTTCTTTTCGGAAAGATGTTCTTCCTGCAATAAATTCAATAGTAAAGAGATGGAGGTCAACGGAGTTTTCATCTGATGGGAAATATCTGCCATAGAATCTGCCAAAAATACTTTCTCTTTTTGAAGAATAGACTGTTGTTCTAACATACGCTGCACCATTTTATCAATACTCGTTGCCAATACGGCAAATTCGCCTTCACAGCAATGCTCCATGATCTGCAGTTCTTCGCCGTGTAAGATCCGATCGATCTGTTCTGCCAGCGAAGCCATTTTACGGTATTTGACAACGCTGTAGCTGATATACAGACAAAAAATGACGCCGCAAAATATCAGTAAATAGACAGCAGCGATCGTACCGCACTGCATATACATTCCGATAATTGCAGCGACAAACAGAATGGTCAACAGGATCAATTCTACTCGAAATTCCGTATTTCTTAAAAAACGCAAATCTCCTGTCCTCCTTACTCAGCACGATATCCCAGTCCTCGTACTGTTTTTATAATGGTTGGATTGGCGGCATCGGTTTCGATCTTTTCCCGCAGACGTTTGATATAAACGGTCAACGTATTGTCGTTTACAAACTCTCCTGCCACATCCCAAATCTCTTCCAAAAGCTGATTCCTGGATAATACGTTGCCCTTGTGATTGGCAAAAACGAGTAACAGGCGGTATTCTAACGCCGACAAAAACAATTCCTGTCCCTCTTTGCGGACAGTACCACCGGCAGTATCTATTGTAACGTCTCCCAATTCAATAATGTTGTGTGCTTTCCCGCATCTGCGCAATACACTGCGTATGCGGGATACCAGTTCTCTCGGACGGAAAGGTTTTCCAATATAATCATCCGCACCGAGATCTAACCCGGTGACAACACTGTATTCATCTCCGGAAGCGGTTAAAAAGATAACAGGAAGATCGTATTTTGCTTTGATCTCAGCACAGGCCGAAAATCCGTTGCCCTCTGCCAGTGATACGTCCAAGAGAACCAAGGCGGTCTCTCGTTCATGCTCTTCTAAAAAAGCAATGGCATCGGTCTGACCGGCAGTATTTGAGACAAAAAAGCCTTCCAGTTTAAGAAATTCAGTCAATGTTTTTACAATAGTGGGATCATCTTCCACCAATAAAATCCGGGAATTCACACGCATCCTCATTTCTGCACAGTCCGCCTGTGCCCTGTTGTTATATGTCCAACGTTTACGAGATTGGTTCCCGCAGCCAGGCAATCTCCTCTTTATAAGGGGCTGCGCTGTTCTTTTTAGTGCCTTCACCGTCGATCACGCGCCAAGGTGTTTCAAGGATTTTCGGAATTTGGGCAAAACGTTCATCATGTACCAAGCGATGCAGCGTATCGTAACCAATCTCGCCTTCGCCAATGTTGGCGTGGCGATCCTTATGAGCACCCAGTGGATTTTTGCTGTCGTTAATATGGAATACAGCGATCTGGTCCAACCCGATCACTTCATCAAATTTTACAAAAACACCGTCATAATCACCGACCAGGTCATATCCGGCATCATTGACATGACACGTATCAAAACATACCCGCAGACGGTTTTTTTTGTGTACACCGTCATAAATCTGCTTAATCTCTTCAAAGGTTTTGCCAAGTTCACTTCCCTTGCCGGCCATTGTTTCCAGTGCGATATAGACATCATCGTCATTATCATCTAACACCATATTTAAGCCGCAGATGATCTGTTTGATCCCGACCTCTTCACCGGCTTTTACATGAGAACCCGGATGCAAAACCAGAATATGGCTTCCCATTGCAGCTGTTCTCGTAATCTCTTTGGCTAAAAATTCCGTTGCAAGCTCAAATATCTCCGGTTTCACCGTGTTGGCAAGATTAATGATATACGGTGCATGTACAATGATCTCCTCGATCCCGTGCTCTTTCGCATAGGCCCATCCAGCTTCGATATTCAGTTCAGAAACATCTTTTCGTCTTGTGTTTTGCGGTGCACCGGTATATAGCATTAATACATTCGCACCATAACTTGCTGCTTCCTTTACGGAGGCTAAAAACATCTCTTTTCCAGCCATTCCCACATGGGAACCAATTTTAATTTCCTTCAATGTTCTCTCCATTTCTTACAATTGCCTACATAATGATATTAGTGATGTTTTGAAACCTTTTTTTCAATTGTTAATACATCGCCCTCTGGCTTATAAACAATCTTGACATAGGTGGACACCTGATCACATCCGGCTTTTATGGCAATTTTCTGACAGCCTGCTACGATTTCCATCAACTGATCGTAATCACCTTCGATCGTTGTCTCAAAGGGACCTACGGATGTAGAAAGTCCAAAACTTTTAATATATGCGATCACCTCATCAACAATACGGATCACTTCTTCATCTTCCGTTACATTCGGTAATACCTGAATTGCTACACTTGCATTCATGAAAAATCCTCCATTTCTGATTAAAATTCCGACCCCCATTATACCTATTTCCCCGAAAACCGTCAACAATAAGCAGGAAACCATCCCTCCGTTATTCTGTATAGTTCAAACTTCGGATACGCGAAGTTTGAGTGCATAAATTGACATAAATTTGCCATACTTTCCATCTTATGGTATATTGGCAACATTGTATTTATTGTAAAGTGCCTGGCAGTATGTGACTGTTACAGCACACCTTTAATTGATGCAAAGGAATGAGGAAGATTATGGAATTATTTCAATTGAAGTACTTTTTGGCCGTTGCCAAATACGAACATGTAACGAAAGCTGCAGAGAGTTTACACATTGCACAACCTGCTGTTTCACAGGCGATAAGGCACTTGGAAGAGGAATTTGATACACCTTTATTCGATCGTGAGAACCGTCATATTACATTAAACGCAACCGGTAAAATGCTACAGAAACGTTTGACGCCGATCATGGCCGCATTAGATGCTATTCCCGATGAGATCAAAGAGGCAGCGCAGCAAAATCAGCCGGTCATCCACCTGAATCTGCGCTCTGCCTCTTCGGTTATCACTAATTGCATTATTGCTTACCGGGAAATCCACCCGGAAGTCAAATTCCGCTTATCCCAAAAACCAGATGATCCCGTTGCTGATTACTTTATTTCAGCGACCGGCTTAGATACGGAATTAAAACCTTCCCAGCGGGTGTTGTTTACGGAAGAATTTTATCTGGCAGTACCAACTTCATCGGAACTGTCCCACAAACATTCCATACGATTGCAGGACACTGCCACAGAATCATATGTCAGCTTGGAAAAAACGCGCCCGGTTCGTCAGATCTGTGACGAATTTTGTGCGGCTGCTGAGTTTAAGCCGAACATCGTCTATGAAAGCGACAGCCCGGAGACAGTGCGCAATCTGATTGCAGCTGGTCTTGGGATTGGCTTTTGGCCACAGTACTCTTGGGAATCTTCATTCTCGAAGCATGTAAAACTACTTCCGATCGAAAGTCCGGTCTGCAGACGCCAGATCATCGTTACTGTTCCGGAATCCAAACAACATAATCGCACGATCATGGAATTTCATGATTTTTTGTGTGGCTGGATCAAGGAAAACATTTTATTTCCTAAAATCACCTCGTAGTTGTTTTCGCTGTCTAATTGATATTTGATCAAATCCGCATATCATCTTTACTGCTATAGCGAAGTCTTGACATAGCGCGTGCTAAGGAAGCTTTGGACATATGATATTCCCGAATACTTTGTTCCTGTCTCAACTGCTCTTTTGCACGCTCTTTTGCTTCTTTGGCACGACGTACATCGATCTCGTCCGGATGCTCTGCGGTATCCACTAATACACTGACACGATTGTTGATCACCTGTGCAAAGCCACTGCCGACCACGCCGGTGATCCACGCTCCGTCGTCTGTCTGAATACGTAATTCTCCAACATTAACGGCAAACACCATATTTTCGTGATGCGCCTGAATGCCTTTTTCGCCATCCTCCAACGGCAATATAACCTGTCTGCAATACCCCTCAAAGAAGACACGGTCACATGCTGTCACATTTAATAAAAAGGTGTTCATTGTCCACCTTCCTTTCCTGCAGGCATTTTATTATGCCTGCTTTTCTTTGCTCTTTTCGATCACTTCATCAATCGTACCCACATTGAAAAATGCCTGCTCCGGATAGTCATCCATTTCACCATCAATGATCATTTTGAAACCACGGATCGTTTCTTTCAATGGTACATATTTGCCGGGAACACCGGTAAACGTCTCAGCTACATGGAACGGCTGTGACAAAAATCGCTGTATTTTTCTGGCACGATATACGGTGATCTTATCTTCTTCAGATAACTCTTCCATACCAAGAATAGCGATAATATCCTGTAATTCAGTATATTTTTGCAAAATTTCCTGAACACGTCTTGCTGTATCGTAATGCTCTTTGCCGACAATATCTTCTTCCAAAATTCGTGAATTAGACTCCAGCGGATCAACTGCCGGATAAATACCCTGCTCTACAATTTTTCTGGATAAAACAGTCGTTGCGTCCAAATGGGCAAATGTTGTCGCCGGAGCCGGATCGGTAAGGTCATCGGCCGGTACATATACTGCCTGTACAGACGTAACGGAACCGTTTTTCGTCGATGCAATACGCTCTTGCAATTCACCGACTTCATTAGCCAATGTTGGCTGATAACCAACTGCGGATGGCATACGGCCAAGCAACGCAGATACTTCTGATCCGGCCTGTACGTAACGGAAGATGTTATCGATAAATAACAACACATCCTGATGCTCTTCATCACGGAAATATTCCGCCATGGTAAGCCCTGTCTCAGCAACTCGCATACGAGCTCCTGGTGGCTCGTTCATCTGCCCGAACACTAATGCAGTTTTATTAAGAACACCGGATTCTTTCATTTCTGACCAAAGATCATTACCCTCACGGGAGCGTTCACCAACACCGGTAAAAATAGAATATCCACCATGTTCCGTGGCAACATTTTGAATCAATTCCTGAATCAATACGGTCTTACCGACACCGGCACCACCGAATAGACCGATCTTACCGCCCTTGGCATAAGGTGCCAGCAGATCAATGACTTTAATTCCGGTTTCCAACACTTCTACAGCCGGACTCTGTTCCTCAAATCCCGGTGCATCTCTGTGAATGCACCAATGCTCCTCCTCATCCAAAGCTTCGCCATTATCAATCGTTTCACCTAGTACATTAAACAGACGGCCTAACGTTTTCTCTCCAACCGGTACTTTAATTCCACTTCCGGTTGCGATAACTTCCATATCTTTATGCAGACCCTCACTGGATGCCAACATGATGCAGCGCACGGTATTATTGCCAATATGCTGAGCAACTTCCATGACACAGCGTTTTCCGTCGTTATTTACCTCCAGTGCATCCTTGATAAATGGAAGGTCACTGTCTTCAAATTCAACATCAATAACAGGACCGGATACCTGAACAATTTTTCCCTTCTTCATGCTATTCCTCATTTCTGCACACGTAATTCGTTCGCAGTGAACTTTATGTCATGTGTGCTTAAGACATAAAGTCATAGACACCTATTTGTGTTTGCGTTTTTGTGCTTTTGCGCCGCTGATGACTTCTGTGATCTCTTGTGTGATCGCCGCCTGCCGCACGCGATTATACTCGATGGAAAGCTGCGCTAATATCTGTTTCGCACTATCCGTTGCCGACTGCATTGCCATCATGCGGGAATTGTGTTCGCTCGCATAGGATTCTACCAATGCACCATAAATAAATCCATTGATGTAATTCGGAACCAAACGCTCTAAGATCGTATCCCAAGAGGGGTCTGCCTTAAGCTCTTCCTGATATACATCAATTGGCATATGAACTTCAAATTCCTCTTTCGATAACGGTAAAAGCTTACGCATTTCTGCCACTGTCGTCATCGAATTTTCCATGCAGGTGTATATGATATACACTTCGTCAAGTTTACCATTTCGATATCGTTCTAAAATATCATCAGTGATCATTCTTGCACGGTGCAGGCTTGGACTTTGTACAGTGTACTTAAAGTGCTTATGCACATGAAGACCCTCTCTTGCAAAATATTGACGACCAAGCTCTCCAAGTACGAACAAACTGTTATGTCCGCCATCTTCGAACAGGGAATGTGCCATCTTGATCACATTGTGATTATATGCACCGGCAAGTCCTTTGTCGGCGGTAACTACAATGTAACCGGTCTTTTTTTCTTCTGTCGGGATCTGACTGGTATCCTTAAAATAAATACTGTCCAGATCCGGGATATGACGCAGGATACGACGAAACGCCTGCTGCAATGAATAAAAATATGGTTCAGTGTCAGCTAGTTTCTTCTTGGCTTTCTGTAACTTGGTTGACGAAATCATATACATCGCATTGGTGATCTTCATCGTATCTTTTATGCTTTTCATGCGTTTTTGTATTTCCTTCGTATTCGCCATAATACTCCTCGTTTCTGCACACGCATTTGCGCATCAATTATTAATTCTGTTCCAAATATTTCTTGGCACCGGCTACGATGGATTCTTTCAATTCATCCGTCAGATCCTTATCGTTATCGATGCGTTTCATGATCTCCGGATAATTACTATGGAAATAATCTAACAAGCCAAACTGCGTTTCCTTGATCTGCTCCTTTGGAATCGGAATAAACAATCTGGAAGTTGCTGCTACCAAAGTGACTACCTGTTCAGCCAAAGACATTGGATGTCCTAAAGGCTGCTTTAATAATTCCATCAGTCCATTACCATAAGCAAGCTGTTCCTTCGTTTCTTCATCCAGATCCGAACTAAACTGCGTAAACACTTCCATCTCACGGAACTGTGCCAGATCAATACGAACGGTACCGGATGCTTTTTTCATTGCTTTCGTCTGTGCCGCACCACCAACACGGGATACGCTAAGACCTACATTGACAGCAGGTCGCATTCCGGCAAAGAACAAATCGCTCTCTAAGAATATCTGACCGTCTGTGATGGAAATTACATTTGTCGGTATGTAGGCAGACACATCTCCTGCCTGCGTTTCAATGATCGGAAGTGCCGTAATGGAACCACCGCCTAACTCATCGCTTAACCGGCTGGAACGCTCCAGCAAACGGGAATGCAAATAAAATACATCACCAGGATATGCCTCACGACCCGGAGAACGCTCTAATAACAGAGATAAGGCACGATAGGCAACTGCATGTTTAGAAAGATCGTCATAAACGATCAAAACATCTTTTCCTTCATACATGAAATATTCTGCCAAAGCAGTTCCGGAATATGGTGCAATATATTCCAATGATGCTGATTCACTTGCGGTAGCCGTTACGACAATGGAATAATCCAACGCATCATTTTTTTCTAAAGTATTCACTAACTTTGCTACGGTAGATGCTTTCTGACCGATTGCAACATAGATACAAATAACATCTTTGCCTTTCTGGTTCAAAATAGCGTCCATCGCAATTGAGGTCTTACCGGTCTGTCTGTCACCAATGATCAACTCACGCTGACCGCGGCCGATCGGAAACATAGAATCAATAGACAAGATTCCGGTTTCCAGCGGAACGGAAACGGATTTACGATCCACGATTCCCGGTGCATCACATTCGATCGGGCGATAGTCATCGGCTTCAATGTCGCCCTTGCCATCAATTGGAGCACCCAGTGCATTGACAACGCGTCCTAAATAATGTTCTCCAACCGGAATACCGGCACGTTTCTTGGTACGAGTTACTTTCATTCCTTCGCGAATGCCGGTGTCTTTACCTAAGATAATGCAGCCGATCTCCGTCTGTTTAATATCCTGTACCATTCCCTTTACACCGTTTTCAAAAATCACGATCTCGCCATACATCGCATGTTCCATACCATAGATGGTTGCAATTCCGTCACCAACCCAGATTACGGTACCTACTTCATGCTCTCTGCTCTCTATTTCGTAATTTTCAATCTCGCTTCTTAAAATAGATATAATATTTTCTGAGCTGATTGTACTCACATCATCATCTCCTAGTCAATTTTTGTTTTAAGCCGTTTACACTGCCTAAAATGCTTTGATCGATCTCCAGATCACCGATCCGGATCACGAATCCACCGATCAAACTGTGATCTTCTTCCAGCGTTAGCTGTAATTGTTGACAGCCAAGCTTTTTACAAAGTCCCTGTTCGATATTTCTAAGCTGTGCTTTCGTCGGTTCCGTCATATAATAAAGTGTTCCGACCAAAATACCCTGACTTTCTCTGCGCCATATCTCATATGCCGAGAATATGTCAGGAAGAATCTCTGCTTCGTTGTAATCACAAACCTTCTTAAGAAAAGAATGCATTTCCTGAGGAAACAGTTTATCAATGATCCGATGCTTTTGAGCACGGGTCACGATCGGACTGTTCAACACTTTACGCAATTCTTCCGACTGTAAGTAAAGCTGCTTAGCGGTTTCAACAGCATCTTCTGAAATTCCAAGTTCAAACAGAACTTTTCCATAATTAATTGCCGTCTGCTTCATGAGATTCCCCTATTCCAGCAATATACTGATCGTAGATAGAGCGATCCACACTGGAGTCCGCCTGCTCTTTCAGAATCTTACCAGCCGCAGCCATGGCGACACCGGCAATCTGTTTTTGCATGGCTTCCATCGCCTGCTCGCGCTCGTTTTCTACATCCTGTTTTGCTTTTTCCAATATACGATTTGCCTGCCGCTCTGCTTTCTGAACACGTTCCTCATACTCCTTACCGGCACGCATTCGGGATTCTTCTACTATCTGTTTGGATTCCTCTTTGGCATTTTCGAGCAGACCATCATATTGCTGTTTTAACTGCATAGCTTCGTCTTCCTTGCTCTGTGCAGCAGTAAACTGCTTGTCGATCATCTCTTTGCGTGCTGCCAATACATTTTGGATCGGTCCGATCAAAAAATGTCTCATGGCAACATACAAAACGACCAAATTTAACAAGGTAAAGATAAATCCATCAAAACGTAACATGTTGTATCGCCAGCCTTTCTGTCTGTATTAATGAAGCATCAATATGATCAGTAAGGCAATAACGAAACCATAGATAGCAGTTGCCTCGGCTAATGCACAACCAAGCACTAAGTTGACTTTGATCTTTGGTTCTGCTTCCGGCTGTCTTGCGATTGCATCCACTGCTTTGGATGTAGCTAAACCAATACCAATACCTGCTCCGATACCTGTCAAAACTGCAATACCTGCTCCAATAGCGATTAACTGTGTCATAATTTACCTCTTTTCTGCGCTGCCTGTATGTAATCAATAGCTTGCCGCGCACAGCGCCCGCCTTGCAAGCTTTCTTAATACTTAAACTCTTAATCCATCTCCACTGCTTCACCAATATATAAAGCAGTCAAAAATACAAATACAAATGCTTGGATCAGTCCGTCAAAAATATCAAAATAAACACTAAAGACGGCTGGTAAAACTGCCGGAACGACAATTTTTAACAACTCCATAACAACATAGGAACCAAGTACATTACCAAACAATCGCATACACAGCGACAATGGTCTGGTAAACACTTCCAAAAGATTGATCGGTGCTACGATCCATATTGGTTCCAAGAAACCTTTCAACCAGCCTTTGGTCCCTTTTTGGCGAATTCCTGCTACTTCTACCAGAACAATGCTCATAACGGCCATTGCAGCGGTAACACCCATATCTTTTGTAGGTGGCTTGAATCCGATCAGCCCAATCAGGTTGGCTACTGCGATATACAGCAACACGCTCAGCAAATACGGTAGATATTTTAATCCGTTCGCTCCGAGCAGTTCACCAAAAAAGCTCTCTGCCATCTGGTATCCCGATTCCAAAGCAAGCTGTACCTTGCCAGGATTATCGATGGATAAGTTTCTTGTCAGTAAAATGGAGAGGAGAATCAATAATGCCATAATGATCCAAGTTACGACGACCGATTCCGGAACTTTGATGCCGCCAAAAGCGGGAATTGTGAATACTGTATTGCAGTTTAATTCTTCCATCAGCTCCTTTGTTAATGCCTCCGTAATACTCACTTCCTTTCCATGGCTTTTTGCCATGTCTCCCATTATATGCATTCCATTTCTGATGTCTAATAACTTCTGATTATTTTATCATTCGCATTTTTTATAAATACCATAAAGCCTTATTTTATAAGTCTTTAGAACCAAAAAGAACCAATCCCGGTAAAACCCGGATTGGTTCTTTTTGTCATTAACTCAAACTCCCCATACCTCAAATCCTCCACAACCACATATTGCTTATTATGTCAATAACTATATAACATTTTGCAGCCACCAAAGAGCGATTTCTGCCATCAGAGAACTATAGTAATTGCCTTGCCGCATTTTCGTTTTTGGTGATTTCTAGATTTTGTTATCTCTGATGATTGATTTACATG